>Ga0206868_10005_pt1 | contig 71529 bp, 56 predicted proteins | sample Alteio_BWOrgCont_38_FD_152901 | JGI IMG/M metagenome (GOLD analysis project Ga0206868, IMG submission 152901) | Enriched cells from forest soil in Barre Woods Harvard Forest LTER site, Petersham, Massachusetts, United States -... | ecosystem: Environmental > Terrestrial > Soil > Temperate forest >... | reverse complement strand
CAGCAAGGGCAACCTGTTGGCACGGCTCACTTCAATCTACGCAAACCGTGCTGACCGGGTTATGTTCGTCAGAGGCGATAACGACGTGAACTATGCGCAAGTGGCGGAAGTTATCGACGTCGGTCACTCGGCTGGGGTGGATAATGTTGGGCTGATGACACCCAAAGTGGAAATGGGGCAGTAGCAAGCAAGTTTTATCGTTCTGAGCATCTATGTTGGCACGAAAAATTCAGGAGTTCATGACATGGCAATGACATCGAGTAGTGGTCCTGGAGGACTTTCCTCGGACATCAACGTAACACCCCTTATCGATGTGCTGCTGGTGCTGCTGATCATCTTCATGGTCATCGTTCCGGTTACGCCCAAGGGTCTCGACGCACTGGTTCCGCAGCCGCCCAAGACGCCGCAGCAGCAGGAGCCGGACAACAGGACGATCGTTGTTTCCGTGCTGCATACCAATGGCACCCAGGTGGCCTACAAGATCAATCAGGACGATGTAGCCAAGACCGATCTGACCGCGAGACTGACCGCGATTTACGCCAACCGCGCCGAGCGCATCATGTTTGTCAAAGGCGATGACGACGTGAATTTTGCGCAGGTGGCGGATGTTATCGACATCGGTCACTCCGTCGGAGTGGATCACGTCGGACTGATGACACCCAAGATCCTTGCTGGACAGTAATACGGAAGGTTTGGTTTTCCCGTGACCAAGGCCGTGGTGTTCGAAATCAAGCACAACGGCAAGCCTCTCGTAGTAGGATTCAGCAAGACCACTGATTGAACTGGATGCGGAATCTCCCACTGCAGCCAGCGACGCGGAGATACCAGGCGCGACCCACCTGGCGACGACTCGAAGGAGAAGGATAAGAATATGAATCGACTCGCACGAAAGCCGGTGCTTGCAGCTGTTTTGGTCGCCATGATAGTTTCGATGACCGGCTGTGATCGTCTCAAAGCTCGCGATCAGCTCAACAAAGGTGTGGCGTCGTTTAAAGCAGCGCGCTATGAAGAGGCGATCCGTCATTTCCAGGAAGCCGAGAGACTCGACCCGAAGCTTCCCACCGCAAAGGCCTTTCTGGCCACCGCTTTGTCGCAAAACGTAGTGCCGGGCCTGAAAACACCGGAGAACATGAAGACCGCGCATCAGGCCATCGATACCTTCCAAGAAGTGCTCGCCGCGGATCCGAGCGACATCAATAGCCTCAAAGGTATTGCCAGCCTGTATTACCAGCTCACCGAATTCGACAAAGCCAAGGAATGGCAGAAGAAGGTCCTGGCGGTCGATCCCAAAGATCCTGAAGCTGCCTACACCGTAGGCGTGATCGACTGGACCCAGGCCCACGAAAACCTGCTCAAGGTTACCGGGCCCGGCAATGACGATGGCGTAGGCAATGTAAAGGCTCTCAACAAGACGGAATGCCCGAAGATCCAACAGGAGAACGGCGCACTCGTTGAAGAGGGTCTCAAATACCTCAATATGGCCATTGAAAGCCGCCCGAACTATGACGATGCGATGCAGTATTTGAACCTGGTCTATCGTCGCAAAGCAGACGTGGACTGCGGCAACGCAGCGGCTGTGAAGGACGATGTAGACAAAGCCACTGACTGGAGCCATAAGGCCATGGGTACCCGCAAGGAGAACGAAGCCAAGAAAGAAAAGGCAACCGGTGGCGGCATTACGATGGACTCGAACGGCAACATGAAGTAGCTGTCAACAGCAATTCCAGGTAGAACAAAAAGGAGCCTCCCACTGCGGAGGCTCCTTTTGCTTGATGCCCCCCGCCAAAAAGGTCTTGTAAAAGGGCATGACTAAACTGAAGTCATGCCGATAAGGTCAACTAAGTCAGCAGGGCTTTAGCCCCCTGGCTCTTCCTCATCTACCTTGAATCAACTTTGTTAGCAATCTGAGGAGCATTCCACTGCGGAGGCTGCTTTTTGTCGTTGGCATTAAGAGCGGGCCAGCTCAAGTGAAGACGCGAGAATCGCATGGCCGAGTCCATCCGGGAGGATCGTCGACAGCCGGCGGTAACTTGCTCGACCGATGTCGCAGCACTAGATCAGGTTGACCGGAGAAAGTTAAGAGAGTGCCCTAAGCTTGAAGCAGACTATGCGCCACCGGCCTTGAAGATTTGCTCCGCCAGGTAGTTGTGGACCTTGGCTTCGTTGTAGAGCATTTCGTTATAGGCGCCCTCCAGCAATTGGGCCTGCGTACTGCGCAGTTGCTGAAGAATGTTCTGCTGCACATTGGGGTCGTTCATCTCCCGCTGACCGGCAGGACGCTTTTCGATTAGCAAATAGATAGCGTAGCCGACGGTCTTGCGGGCCGATCCTTCGGCGCGCACCATGGGCAGTGTGTCGGTAGTTTGCCCAGCCTTGAGCTTGCTCACCGCGTTGAAAATCTCCGGATCGGCCTGCAATTGCGATTCAGCGACAAATCCGAAATCCCCGCCATTGCTAGTACTGGCAGGGTCTTCGGAAAAGCGCGCCGCGACCGAGAGAAAATTTTCTCCGGCATCGAGACGATTGCGCAGCATCTGAATCTTCTTCTTTGCTTCGGCGTCGTTGGTGGCCTTGTTGTTCTGCAGGTTGGTCTCCTGCTTAGAGGGCTCATTGGTCACTACGATGCGCGCCAGGTGGTAGTCCGGTTCAATGAGGTTGAATTCACTTTTGTGGGTGCTATAGTAGTTGCCGATCTCGGCGGCCGTGATGTTGACCTTGGAGAGAATTTCCTTGTTCTGCAGCTTGGTGATGGTAAGGCTGCGGCGAATCTCACGGCGGAGATCGTCGAGCGTGAGATTCTTCTGCTTCAACTGCTCGTTGAACTGATCCTGCGTGGCCAACGCCTTCATATCGGTCAGCTTGGCGTCCACCTCTTCATCCGTAGCAACCAGGTTGAGCTTCGCGGCGCGCTGCTGCATGATCTCATCCACGATCATCTGGTGCAGCACGTTCAGACGCAGGTTCGCGGCCAACTCCTTGGAAGGCGGCTGCGCGGTGTCGCCCAAATTTTGTTTGTAGGCGCGGTCCACATCGGCAAGCATGATGGGCTTGCCGTTGACAGTGGCCAGTACATCCGGCGAGGGCGCCTGGTGACAGCCGCTGAGACCGACAGTAAGAAATCCCGCAGCGAAAAGGACGGCAGGAAAACTACGGATTGCATGTACGCTTCGCGCTGAGGACAAACTGGAAATCTCCCGGCTAGCAGCCTTGTTCATGTTAGACGTCTCAGCCTAGACAATCAGGATAAATCCCACAGCCCCCTGAACGAAAAAAGAGACCAAACGGAATCAAAATTTGGGCGACCTCGCTTTACGCTATCTACCGAGAGTCGGTGTGGGTGGCGGCGAGGTCTTCTCAGGAGCCGGTGGTTCGATTCCAGCGGCGCGCAGGGCACGGTCAATGACGGCCCAGACCTGTTCAGGAGGCAGCGCGCCGTTGATATGTTCGCCGTCGACGAAGAGATAGGGTGTCCCTTCAATGCCCAGCGAATCGGCCTCTTTCATCGAAGCGCGCACCGGAGCTTCATCCTGTTTCTGGAGGCAGGCATCGAGCTTAGATGCATCCAACTCGAAAATCTTGCCTTGTTCGCGGGCAATCTTGTCCAGCACTGCATAGCTTTTCTGCGGATCGCGATCCGGGCCGGTCACATCCCCGCCGTGGGCGTGCAGATAATCGACGTAGCCCCAGTAGGCTTTGCCATTCTGGTCGGCGATGCAGTTGGCATCCACAGCGGCATGCATAGCCCAGGGATGAATCTCGGTTAGCGGATCGTCCTTATAGACGAAACGGACCTTGTCTTTGTATCGATCCAAAGTCGCAGGGAAGAGTTCCTGATGCATGCGCGCGCAGTAGGGGCATTCCAGGTCGTCGAAGTTGATGACGGTGACCTTGGCCGCGGGATTGCCACGAACCGGGCGATTATCCACGGGGATGTTCTGAGCGGCAATGTGCGTCAGGTCAAAGGTTTCCAGACGGGCAAGGGACTTGTTGTCCGTCGAGATGAGGAAATCGGTGGTCGTGGTACGCGCGCCGTGCGAGAAGGTGATGGGCAGGGAATCGTAGCCGGGAAGATTGCTGGACTTACGCGTGCCGAAAGAGACGCTGTATTCAGCGGGAACATTGAACTGGCCGCGCACCAGCACTTCAATGCGGCGGGCGAGGGCCGGGTCTTTGAGTGGATCGTTAGTCGCCTGGGCTTTGCAGCCGACGGTGGCCGCGAGAAGAAGAACGATCGAAAGCCATGCCAGACGTGTTGAGACAAAGCGCAAAGGAGACCACCTTTCTTAGCTCTTCATTATCGCAGGATGAATACATATTGAGTGTCGATTGAACTAACCGCGGCGCCGAATGGAGTAGGGTTACCAGAGCACTTTGCAGGCCTGAGAGGCGAGAATGTCTCGATCGGCAGTAATCAGCGTCAGATTCTCAACAATTGCCGTTGCTGCGATCAGCCGATCCATCGGATCCTTCGGGAATGGAGCCGGCAACTCCGCAGCCAGGAATGCAATTGTGCCGATGATCGGCACAACCCTGTAGTTCTCTTCCAGGTCCATCAGAAAACTCTGAATAGATACATTGGCCAGGATTCTCTTCCTGCGTGCAAGCAGAGCAATCTCCCAGAGGGTGATTGCTGAGATGGCGATCCTTTCCCCTGCAAGGACGGAGGCTTCGATAGCTGCCCGCGCACTGGGTGAGAGCTTCTCATACTCCGATTCGAGCCAAAGAAGTGAATGAGTATCAAGTTGAATCATGGCGTCTTCGGCATCAGAGGTTCGAAAACCTTTCGTCTTCCATGCGCTGCCATTCTTCGTCCGAATATGGCGACTCAACAATGTCACCCACGATGAATACTTTCCCACGCATGGCACCGAAGATAGGTCGTGGCTCAACGACAGAAGCCGATTCCGGGGGCATGAGGCGCGCTACGGGCTTCCCGCGCTTGGTGATGACGATGGTTTCGCCGCGCGCCTGCACCTCATCCATGATGGCGAGGCATTTGGCTTTGAACTCACCCGCGGGAATGGTACGCATAGAATTTCTCCCATCTGACCATGGTCAGATGACTATAGTCAGATTATACGCCGAAAATTCGTACTCCGCTAAAGGCAAGGGCAAGTGTTAACCTTCTGCCCATGCGTAAAACAGCCTCTCTTTGCTCCTCTATTTGTTCGACTGTGCGCTCTGCGCGATTAACCGCCCTTTTCGTTGCGGCGCTTTTGGTTTCGGTTGTGGGATTCGCGCAAACACCTCCCGCAAAACGCGCCATTTCCTTGGATGATCTGGCGAAATTCGGCCGGGTCGGCACTCCAATCATCTCTCCAGATGGTGCATGGCTCCTTTACTCCGTTTCGCGCACGGACATGAAAGAGGATAAAAACCACGCCGACTTGTGGATGGTGAAGTGGGATGGCAGCCAGAATTTCCAGATCACCTTTGGCAAAGAAGGCGCGTCGCACCCGGCGTTCAGCCCGGACGGCAAGTACATCTCCTTTCTGTCATCACGTCCCGGCAAAGCCAAGGGCAACCAAGTCTGGCTACTGAACCGCATGGGCGGCGAGCCGGAGCAGTTTACCGCCATCACCGAGTTCGGAGGGAAGCCTCAGGATGTTGGCAACTACGCCTGGTCGCCCGATTCAAAGCGTCTCCTGCTGACCTTGCAGCCCAAGGATGGCCCCGAGCCGGAAGAGGGCAAACCCGCAACTCCCAAGCCGATCGTGATCGACCGCTACCACTTCAAGCAGGACGTCGAAGGCTATCTCCGCAACGATGAGCGGGACATGCTTTATCTCTACGACATCGCCACCAAAAAGATCGAGAAGCTGACAACGGACAAGAACGTCGATGAAGAAGATGCCGTCTGGTCTCCGAATGGCGCTTCAATCGCTTTTGTAAGCAATCACGATGAAGATCCCGACCGCTCCTATAATCGCGATGTATTCGTAATCGCCGCAAAACCCGGTTCGGCAGCGAAGAAGTTGACCACCTTTGAAGGCCCCGATGGCGGCCGGCTGACCTGGTCGCCCGATTCGAAGTCCATCGCCTACACCCAGGGCGCCACGCCGGAGCTGGCCCTCTACAGCCAGGCAAGGGCGGCCGTGGTGACGGTCGAGGGCAAAGTAAGCTATCCAGCGGCCAAGCTCGACCGCAGCGCGAATCAGCCATGCTTCACCCAGGATGGGAAGCTGCTGTATCTGGTGAGCGACGACCGGTCGGAATATCCAGCCGAGGTGGAGTTGACCGGCGACGGAGCCAAACGCCTGTTGACCGAGCCGGGCGTGACCATGGGACTGACCTGCACCGCCGGCCACATCGCCATCATCCATACTGACGACACCCATCCCGGCGAAATCTACGCGCTCGAAGGCAGTTCGCTTCGCAAGCTCACCTCCGTCAACGATGCGCTGATAGCCGAGCTGACGCTGGTGCCGACCGAAGACATCACCTCTAAGAGCAAAGATGGCACCGAAGTCCACAGTCTGCTGACCAAGCCCGCCGGCTACAAAGCAGGCGACAAGGTCCCGACCATTCTCTTCATTCACGGCGGCCCCAATGGCCAGGACGCGCACAGCTTCGACTTCCAGCGGCAGTGGTTCGCTGCGCGTGGCTATGCCGAGCTCAACGTGAACTATCGCGGCGGCGCAGGACGCGGGCAGGACTACGCCAAAGCCATCTTCGCCGACTGGGGCAATCTTGAAGTCATGGACCTGCTCGGCGCAGTCGATGAAGTCGTCAAAATGGGCGTCGCCGACCCCAACAAGCTGGGCATTGGCGGCTGGAGCTACGGCGGCATCCTCACCGATTACACCTCAGCCAACACCGACCGCTTCAAGGGCGCCATCAGCGGAGCGGGCATGGCCGCGCCGCTCTCCTTCTTTGGCGTGGACGAATACATCCTGCAGTATCAGTACGAACTAGGCCTGCCCTGGAAGAACAAGGACCTCTACATCAAGCTGAGCTATCCGCTGCTCGAAGCCGACAAACGCATGCATACACCGACCCTATACATGGGCGGCACCAGCGATTTCAACGTTCCGCTGATCGGCGGAGAGCAGATGTACGAGACACTGAAGGCGCTCAAAGTCCCAACCGAACTGGTCGTGTATCCAGGCCAGTTCCACGGCTTCACCAAACCCAGCTTCATCAAGGACCGCTACGAGCGCTGGATCTCCTGGTACGACCACTACGTGATGGGCAAGAACACACCGGCTACGCCCGTCCCACCACCCGCGGAGAAAAAGCCTGCAGCAGCTACGCCTGCGGAGTAATCGATGGCAGCGGCAATCCCGCTAGTTGCAATCGCAGGATTGCCGCTGCCATTACAATAAAGCGTGATGGAACTGATTCAGATTGCTCCGGCCGGCATCGTCCCGGCACGCAAACCCGAGTGGCTCAAGGCGCGCGCCCCCGGCGGCGAGAACTACCACGAACTGAAGCGCCTGGCCCGTTCGCTCGACCTGCACACCGTCTGCGAGAGCGCGCACTGCCCCAACATCGGCGAGTGCTGGCAGCACAAGACGGCCACCTTCATGATGCTCGGCAACCTCTGTACGCGCCGCTGCGGCTTTTGCGCCGTGCCCAAGGGCCGTCCCGAAGCCATCGATTTCGACGAACCGCGCCGCGTCGCGGAAGCTGTAGCGATTCTCGGCCTGCAGCACGCCGTTATCACCAGCGTCAATCGCGATGATGATCTGGTCGGTGGCGCGCGCGCCTTCGCCATGGTCATCGACGAGATTCGCAAGCAGGCCCCTGGCTGCCAGGTCGAAGTATTGATTCCGGACTTCCAGGGTAATCCCGAAGCCATCAAAGTCGTCGTCGACGCCAAACCCGAAGTGCTGAACCACAATACTGAATCAATCCCGCGCCTCTATCGCGTCGTCCGCTCCGGCGCGCGCTACGAGCGCACTCTCCGGCTGCTCGAATACGCCAAGGAGCTGAACCCTTCCGGCATCACCAAGTCAGGCGTCATGGTAGGGCTCGGCGAAGAGACCGATGAGCTCCTCGAAGTCTTCCGTGACCTGGCCAAGGTGAATTGCGACATTCTCACCATCGGTCAATATCTGCGTCCTTCGAAGGATCATCTGCCCATGGCCCGTATCTATGCGCCCAGCGAATTTGCCGAGCTCAAGACCGAAGCGCTGAAAATGGGCTTCCGCCATGTGGAAAGCGGCCCGCTGGTGCGGTCAAGCTACCATGCGCACGAGCAGGCAGCGTCGACCGGACTACGGGTGTTGGCTTAGTACCTCTGGCAAATTCATGCGAACAATCCGTTGGCGGTATTAACCCGTCTCAATACAGTTGGTTAAAATAACTCTGGCATTTGTGCTGGCCGTCTTAAGGCCGCGCACGGGAAGAGGAACGAAATGGCAGCATCGTATATGGCAACAAATCCGCTGCTCAAGGAACTGCATGCGGACTTGAAGCGGCGCATGGACAAAGCGGTCGAAGACTTTCAGACCCACTTGGTTTCGCTGCGCACCGGACGCGCCAGCGTGCAGTTGCTCGACCAGGTACGGGTGGACTACTACGGCACGCCCACGCCGGTCACACAGGTGGCCCAGGTAACAACGCCCGAGTCTGGCATGATCGTTGTGCAGCCCTGGGACCCAAGCTTGTTGAAGGAGATCGAAAAAGCGCTGCGTGCGCCCGAGCATGGCTTCAATCCGCAGAATGACGGCAAGCTGATCCGCGTGCCCATTCCGCCCATGACCGAGGAGCGCCGTCGCGATGTCGTCAAGCAGCTCAACAAGGAACTTGAAGACCATCGCACCGCTCTGCGCAATGTACGCCGCGACGGTAATGACAGCCTTAAGAAACTCGCCAAGGACAAAAAAATCGGCGAGGACGAAGAGAAGCGCGCCCAGGACGAAGTGCAGGGCATGTTGAACGACGAGATCCGGCGCATGGAAGAAGCCGCCAAGCGCAAGGAAGCCGACATCATGCAGATTTAGCATTTTTCGCGATGTAAGAACGAGCCGCCCGGCCAGCAAGCCAGGGCGGCTTTTGTTTGCACCGAATGCAGCTTAGGCCAGTAGTATGAGGCAGGCGAATCTCATGCCCAAGGACGGTGCTGCGTGTCGAAGAAAGCCCATTCGCGACGGAAGTTTCTGGTAAGTGGCTCTCTCGGAGTGCTGGGAGCGGCGTTACATGCCCAGATGCAAGCCCAGGCGCCCGCAGGCCAGCTTCCTAATGGCCAAAGCGAGACACCGGGAGCACCCTCTGCCTTTGGCACAGCGCCGCCCGTGGGTCCGGAGGTTTCGCCCACAACCTTTGCCGAGGCCGAAAAGTTGATGCAAGTGGAGATGACCACAGCCGATCGCGCAACCGCGGCCAGCAACTGGCGGATGCAGATGGCTCCCCTATACGAGCGACGTACCGGCCCGAAGAAAATAGCCTTGGAGCCGACCCTTGCGCCCGCCTCGCAATGGAATCCCATGCTGCCCGGAATTCCGAAGCCACACATAGAAAGTGTCTTCATCCGCAGCGAGAGTGTAGCGTCGCTTCCTTCAAAGGATGAGGACATCGCCTTCGCCCCTGTCTCTCAGCTTTCGCGCTGGATCGAATCCAAGCAGTTGACTTCGACACGCCTCACCGAGATCTACCTGCGCCGTCTGGAACGCTTCAACGAAAAGCTGCGTTGTGTCATCACCCTCACCCGCGATCACGCCCATGCACAGGCCAAGGCCGCAGACGCGGAGATCGCCGATGGCAAGTATCGCGGACCTCTGCACGGCATCCCATGGGGCGCGAAAGACCTTCTCGATACAGCCAACATCCCCACCACCTATGGCGCGGAGCCATTCCGCAACCGCATCCCCACTGAAGATGCTGCGGTCACCAAAAAGCTGAATGCCGCAGGCGCAGTGCTCGTAGCCAAGCTGAGTCTCGGCGCTCTCGCATTGAACGACATCTGGTTCGGCGGCCAGACGATGAATCCCTGGCTGCTCGAAGAAGGTTCCTCAGGATCAAGCGCTGGACCGGGTTCGGCAGTAGCTGCAGGGCTCGTCGCCTTCGCCATCGGTAGCGAGACCGGTGGCAGCATCGTCAGTCCTTCCATGCGCTGTGGAGTCACGGGCTTGCGCCCGACATATGGACGCGTGCCTCGGACAGGCGCCATGACCCTCTGCTGGTCACTCGACAAGCTAGGCCCCATGGCGCGCAGCGTCGAAGATACCATTCTCGTCCTCAACGCCATCTCCGGGCCCGACGCTGGCGACGTAGCGAGCGTACCCAGCAACCTTTCATTCAACGCGGGTACAGACGTGAAGGGCCTGCGCGTAGGCTACTTTCCGGGCTGGATGAAGGAGTCTCCCGCGACGGATGTAGATCGCGCCGCCCTCGCCGTAGTGAAGAAACTCGGCATGGTGCCTGTCGAAGTCACGATCCCCAACTGGCCCTACGACTCGCTCAACCTGATTCTCTTCGCCGAGGGCGCGGCAGCCTTCGAAGAAATCACACTCAATCATCAAGTCGATGAGTTGAAAGCGCAGGTTCCCGATGCCTGGCCCAATGTCTTTCGCCAGTCGCGCTTTTTATCCGCGGTAGACTTCGTTCAAGCCGATCGCTTACGCCGTAAAGTAGCGCAGGAGATGGCGCGCGTGTTTTCCGAAGTTGACCTGCTGCTGGTGCCTTCGCTGCGCGACGAGATGCTGGTCATCACCAACAACACTGGCCATCCATCGCTGACCATGCGCGCAGGCTTCGTCGAAGTCGCAGAAGCCCGCAGCGACTGGGCTCCCGACCCAAAGCATCCACTGCCGAAGTTCTCTCCGCCACGCCGCGTTCCGCATGGGATCACGTTGATCGGCCGACTCTTCGATGAAGGCGCGCTGGCCCAGGCCGGGCTGGCATTGGAGAAAGCATTTGGTGTGGTCGACGCGCGGCCGGCCGGATTCTAGGACCGTAAGAAGAAAACGAACATCATCGAGATATCGACTTCTGTTAGAAGCGATTGCCAAGGAGATTGCTGGGATGCACGCTGAACGGCGTGCACGCCGTCCAACCTGATAATGGACACTAGGTCTTGGCCATAGAGTATTAGCCTTTACGCAAGAACGCTGCCTTTTACAGCCGAACTCATTTCTCCAAGGACAGCCGACTGATTTTCCACTGGTGCCTGACGGCATAAAACGAGTAGAGGCCCAGATCCTTCTCAGCTATGTCATACACATTGCTGTGCAGTGAGAGTGGGCGAAAACCCAGATAGAAGAAGGTATTGATCAAAATAGTCAAGATGAGCATGGATGCCGCCAAGCGCGGCTTCTGGCTCGTGCGCATTCCGAGTAGACAAAGGAGCAGGTAGCCACCGAGCAGAAAGTTCAGGTAAGGAGCATCAGATACGTAGATCAAGAGGAAGAAGACTGAACCTGGAATGACCCAAGCCCACAACAGTAGCCTCTCGGAAGCGCGAGACCGGAAAAGGAAGAGCACGCATGGGCCGAGCGCCAGAGCCAAGGGCAGAAAGAAGCGCAAAGCATTGGATACCGTGTAGACATTGATCCTTCCAAAGACGATCGAACCCTTCGCTACGATCGCTAGTTGTACGCTGGCGCTCCTCGACTGATATTGATGTAGAGCGATCTGGTTGGGAATCATCCAGGCTGCACAGAGGATCAAGACAAGCAAGCCGAGCAGGAGCAACCGTTTTCGTGGAAGGCGTAGCGCGAAGAGCAGTAGCAGGGGAGAAAGAAAAACTCCGTCCGAAGGTCGGAATCCTGCGCCTAGAGCGAAAGACACTGCGACCGCGACCAGCCATACGAATTTGCTGTTCTCGCGATAAAGCAACATGAAGTAGAAGGTTAGTGGCGCGAACAGGAGCTGCGAAGCGTAAGTACTGTGAACGTTGCCAGAGAACCATGCAAAGAAAGCCGTCGCGTACAGCAAGGCGCCTAACTCGGCCAACGGAGAACGAATCAGTCGACGAGCGCTGGCATAGAATGCAACACAACCCAACGCCGAAAAACACCAATTCATTACTGAAATGCCTTGCTCTGCATTGGAAAACAAGCCCGCGATGCGATTGAAGAGCCAATAGCCGGGCGGTTGAATGATGTAGGTATGATTTGCAATCGCCTTCAGGTGATTTCCTGCATCGGCGAAGTACGCCGGCCCACTTGTCACTACGCGCGCAAGCAATACAGCAACACACAGGACTACAGCGAAGGCATACTGTCTCCCATTCCACTTCTGCGGGAGGTATCTTTCGGGTGAAGAATTTTGGACGAGATCGTTCATATCTGATCTGATTGGATGCTTATGCGATATACGGAAGAAGCGATCAAGGGCCATAATGCGAGATTAACGCACAGGCATGCTCCCAAAAGGAACTTTCTCTCGGCTAGTGAAATATCCGTTCGAGACTTAGTCTTCGCCATCAAGTACCAGCTCAAAGCGCAGGTTTCGCACACATTCATCGACGCTTCGCATAGCTCCGGTTGAAAGCGATCTGATCGCCCTCGCGCACCAGCCACGGCTTGAGCGCATCGTGCTTGGTAATGCAGCCGAAGAACTTGTTCCCCTGCGCGCCAACCCAGGGCAAGCGGTTTGCCACCGCTTGAAAGCCGTGCAGAGCGGCGAGAAACAGGCCAGGCCCAAGTATCTTCGTGAAGAGGCCGATCCGCGTCTGGTTGCGCAACGCAAGCTCGCTCTTGTCGATATTGAAGTCCCAATAACGCCGTATGTAGAGATTGAACTCAGCTTCAGGAATAAACGAGGCCGTCGCCTGGTACATATCCCGCGGATGCCATCGGTAAATGTAATTCGGAATGCAGCTGTTGCGCACGCCGCCCGCCAGATAGTCGTGCGCGATGACCGCAGGCAATTCAAAGGGGAACGAGAAACGCAGCTTCACAAAGGCCCGCATCAGCAGTGAGTCATTCGGTTCCATGATGATCACATTTCTGCGGCTCACGCGGAGCATCTCTAGCAGAGCCTTGTGCGGAGAGCGGCAATGATGCAGTACCGCATGCGTCATCACCAGATCGTACGAACCATCCGCGATCTGCATATCTTCAACATCGGCATGGATCGACTCCAATTCAACGCCATCAATAGAAGGCATCACGAATTGCTCAAGCTCCTCCTGCAAGTTGGACAGCGTTATGCGCGTGAAGCCTATTCTGCGCAGGATGCCCGCATCCTCTAAGCCTCCGCCGACAATCAGCACGCTGCCCTGAAGATCGATTGCCTCCGCGCGGACGCAATCTTCCAGGACACGTTGAAAACGGCTCCGGTCTACCACCATCCCCGCAAGCTTCTCCCGGCTTTCTTTATTCAACCCCGCCATACCCAAGTTCCTCATGCGCTCCATTCAAGCTGGAACAGCTTACACGAGTATCCCAATCGAATTGCCACTGTCGTGTAAAAACAGCTAGGGCTGCAAACTCGCGCGAAGACTGAAATTAATTTTCTTGGCGATATAGACAGATTGCTACGATGCGCTTTGAACAGTCTGCATCTGCTCGCGATACTTGGGTAAGTCCCTGGCCGCCACCGGCTTGCCAAAGCACCAGCCCTGAGCCTGCATCACCTTGCCAGTGGCGATCAGGTATTCGGCCTGCTCCTCGGTTTCAACGCCCTCGACGATTACTTCCACCTGCATCGACTCTGCCAGCGCGAGAATCTGGGGCAGGATCGAGGCCGTGACGGCATCCGTGCCGATGGTGCGAGTGAAAGTGCGGTCGATCTTGATGGCGTCGACCGCCAACTCGTGCAGATAGGCAAGGCTTGAGAAGCCGGTGCCGAAATCATCGATGTGGACTTGATATCCCTCATGATGCAGACGCAAAATTGCTTCTCGCAAAACGGTCAGATGCGCAGTCGAGCGTTCGGTGAGTTCGAGGGCAATCTGATGCGGCTCGATGCCAGCCTGCCGCACATGCTTGTCGAGCAGCGCGAAGAGCCGGTCGCCTTCAAGGTCCGCAGCGGCGATGTTGATGCTCAGCGTGAGCTCTGGATGGCTGCGCAGAATATCTCCAACATCGTGAACGGCGTGCCGCAGAACAAATGAGGTGAGATCGCCCACAAGGCCCCGGTCTTCGGCAATGCGGACAAAGATCTCCGGAGAAACAGGATTGCCGTCCTCGTCAGACCAGCGAGCCAAGGCTTCGGCTCCCGCACAGTTGCGCGAGGGCAGCTCCAGAATGGGCTGGTAGACAAGCTGCAGCGCGTCTCTGCGTAGGGCGCGGCGAAGCTGCTGTGCGAGGCCGATGCTACGCAGATAGAAGAGTCCAAGGGCTAGTCCGAGGCCAAAACCCGCGGCACCGCCCATGCCGGCGTATTCAATCAGCAGAGCGCGGCTGCCCTGCAAAATATCCTGCGCTGCTTCTGCGGTAACAATGCACACGGCGGTACGCGAGGAGCATCGTGCGCGGTAGAGTTGGCCTCCTGCGCCCCTCTCCTGCTGGGCCAGAACCCAAGGCAGATCCACGTCGAGCGGCTCACCGGCGATCCGCACCATCTGGTGAGTTGCGGGATTGATGATGACGACCATATAGCGCACATGCGGCCGGCTCCAGTGGTCGAAGGCATTGGGACTCAGGACGACATCGACGCCGCCGGCCTCAAGGATCGTTCCGCGGGCAGAGCCGGCAAAGGTCAGAACGGCGTCGCTGTAAACATGGACATTACCGGGCAGCGTCATAGTGAGCGGGGGCATGGGCAATGGAGGGTTCATGCGGCCGAGAAACGCCGAGCAATCGAATTTGCCATCGCGGACGCGCCCGATTTCCTTGACCTGCAGAGAGCGAAAGGTCATCGACTGCATCGCTGCGATTTCCTGCTGGGAGCAGTACGGGTAAGGCGATGGACTGAAGGCTCTTCGGATGTTGCCCAGTTCCTGGGCGTATTCCTCTGCGTGGTGCATCAGATCGGAGGCGTAGCTGGAGAGCCCATTGTTGGCCGCACGCAGCAGGGTAAAACGACCGAGCCAATAACCGTTCGCCGCTCCCAAGCCGGTTCCCAGGAGTGCCAGTGCCGCGATCGATAGGCGTCTGCGCCACTTCGAAGACATTTGGGGGTCACCTGCGCTTCAGAATACCTATCGGGCAGATTCTTCCAAAAATGACGTTTCCGCGCAGGAAAGGGCCGCAACGGAAGACAGAGGGACTGGCAATTTCAACATGGACTTATCCTCGCTGTCCACCGTTTTACTACGCGCAGATTGCAGACTTACTGCCTTGCTGCCCTTTCTCTACGGGAATATGCGGTTCAACGTCCGTGCAAAGGGTATGGTTTCGCGCACGTGGTCGAGGCCGCAGATCCAGGCCACAGCGCGTTCGATACCCATGCCGAAGCCGCTGTGAGGCACCGAGCCGTAGCGGCGCAGGTCCAGATACCACTGAAAGGCTTCGAGCGGCAATTTGTGCTCTTCAATGCGGCTCTTGAGCAGATCGTAGCTGTCCACACGCTGGCTGCCCCCGATGATTTCACCGTAGCCTTCGGGGGCCAGTACGTCGACACACAGCGCAAATTGAGCGTCGGCCGGGTCGGGCTGCATGTAAAAGGCTTTGACGTTGGCCGGATAGCGATGCACCATCACCGGGCGGTCGAACTGGCTGCTGAGCCACGTCTCGTCCGGTGAGCCAAAATCGTTGCCGTACTCGAATGGATGTTCGAGGTGGCCGTCTTTGTGCGCCTGGTTGAGCATGGAGACCGCTTCGTCATAGCGCAAGCGCGGGAACGGAGCCTGGATGGTTTCGAGCTTGGCAATATCGCGCCCGATAACCTGTAGCTCAGGTGCACGGTTCTTGAGAACGCTCTGGACAATATGACTGAGGAAGTTTTCGGCCAGCTCCAGCAGGCCATCCAGATCGCAGTAAGCAACCTCCGGCTCAATCATCCAAAACTCTGTCAGATGGCGGCGAGTCTTGGATTTTTCTGCCCTGAAGGTTGGCCCAAAGCTGTATACCTTGCCCAACGCCAACGCGGTTGACTCGATGTAAAGCTGGCCAGACTGAGTTAGAAAAGCCTCATCACCGAAGTAATCGACCGGGAAGAGCGTCGAAGTGCCTTCACAGGCCGCGGGAGTGAGGATGGGCGGATCGGTGCGCGTAAAACCATTGCTATCGAAGTATTCGGCGGCAGCCCGCATGATCTCTGCGCGGATACGGAGGATGGCCGCCTGCCGTGCTGACCGCACCCACAAGTGCCGCCGCTCCATAAGGAACTCGACGCCATGCTCCTTGGGCGTGATGGGATACGGATCATCCTCTGGCACGCGCTGGATAACCTGGATCTGCTCCACGTCAAGCTCGTAGCCGCCGGGAGCGCGTTTGTCCGCGCGAACCTTGCCCGTCACGATGACGCTGGACTCCTGTGTCAGACTCTTGAGGGCCTCAAACACTTCCGGGGCCACGCCCGCCTTGTGGGCCACTCCCTGGATAGTCCCGGTGCCGTCGCGAAAGATGGGGAAGAGCAGCTTGCCGCTCTCGCGCATGTTGTAGAGCCAGCCGCGCAGGATGACCGATTGACCTTCATGCTTGCCGATTTCGGCGATGGTGGAGACGGGTGCAACAGCTACAGATTCGGACATAGAGAGACCGGCTTTCGAAGACTTGCTGACCTTCATAGGATAACGGGTCAGGATAACGCGGGTTGGCTGAGAAGAACAGAGTAAGGTCCCTCCAAAGAAGCATTACCTGCGCGTGTTGGGAAACGCTAACCCTCCCGGTAAACAAGCCGATGGATGAGAGAAAGCTAACGCCACAGGCGAGCTAGACCCATCCGGAAGGAACACCATGCTCCGATCTCTTAGAACTTTCTTGCTTTTTGTTGCCGCGTTCGTCGTATTGGCGATGGCCTCTGAGGGCTTTGCCCAGAAGTCCACACCGCAAAACCGTATAGCCGGTCCGATCCGAATTGCCGGTCCGATCTTGGACTCAGACGTCGTGACGCTGCTCGGCAACGTTCACCGTGAGGCACGCGCAGAGAATGATCGCGGTGTCATTGATTCGGAGACCCGGCTGGAGCGTATGGTGCTAGTCCTTCAGCCCAGTGCAGCACAACAGAGTGAGCTGGATGCCCTGACGGAAGCGCAGCAAGAGCCGGATTCCGGGGTCTATCACCAATGGCTTTCGCCGCAGCAGTACGGCGCGCGGTTTGGCGCGTCTTCAAGCGATCTGGCCAGTATTACGCAATGGCTCGCCAGCCACGGATTTACGGTCGAGCCGCTTCCGGCTGGCCACCGGCTGGTTCTCTTTTCCGGAACGGCGCAGCAGGTCGCCGACACCTTTCACACCGAGATCCATCGCTACGCCGTGAACGGCGCAATGCACATCGCCAACTCCCAGGATCCGCAGATTCCCAAGGCGATGGCTCCCGTGGTAGTCGGCGTTCTTTCGCTGCACGATTTTCGCAGAGCTTCGGCCTCCCGTCCGGCTCGGCAGGTTGCCAAGCCTGAAAACACCCAGGGCGGCACACACTATCTCTTTCCAGCGGACTACGCCACCATTTACAACCTCAATCCGCTCTATGCAGCGGGCAAGAACGGCAGCGGCACATCGATCGCAATCGTTGGCCGCAGCAACATCAACCTCAGCGACGTAAGTAGCTTCCGCAGCACGTCAGGACTCATCGCCAACCAGCCCACCGTGATTCTGGACGGGACGAATCCTGGGTTGGTCTCGGGCGATCAGGACGAGTCCACGCTGGATGTGGAGTGGTCGGGCGCGGTAGCTCCGGGCGCAGCGGTTAAGTTTGTCGTGGCCGCTTCAACCTCGACCTCGGACGGCGTGGATCTGTCGGCCCAATACATCGTCAACAACAAGACTGCGACAGTGATGAGCACCAGCTACGGCAGTTGCGAAGCGTACATGGGCTCCGGCGAAATGGCCTTCTACAACAGCCTCTGGCAGCAGGCGGCCAGCGAAGGCATCAGCTCGTTTGTATCGTCGGGAGACAGCGGCGCAGCCGGTTGCAACGGTGGCAGTTCGAGCAGCGGTTCGATGGCCGGGGTAAACGGACTGTGCAGCTCGCCCTATTCCACCTGCGTCGGCGGAACCGAGTTCAACGAGACCTCCGGAAGCTACTGGAGCAGCACCAACGGCGCAGGCGGTGGATCGGCGCTTTCCTACATTCCAGAAAAAGTTTGGAACGAAAGCGCCAGCGATGGCGGCTCGGGCTTGTGGTCCTCCGGCGGAGGAGTGAGTGAATACTTCACGCAGCCTGCCTGGCAAAAGGGCATCTCCGGAGCCAACAGCAACGGTATGCGAGCAGTGCCGGATGTGGCGCTGACCGCAGCCAGCCATGACGGCTACCTGATCTGCGAAGACGGCAACTGGTATGTGATTGCCGGAACTTCAGCGGCTTCCCCTTCGATGGCCGGAATCATGTCGGTCGTAGTGCAGAAACAGGGCGGCGTAGGACAAGGCAACGCCAATCCCACGCTGTATGGCATGTTGACGGCCAGCTCCAACCCATTTCATGCCACGCCGAGCGGCAACAATTCAGTTCCAGGCGTGAGCGGATTTACAGCCAGCGGCGCGTCCTACAACCTGGCCACCGGACTGGGCTCCGTCGATGCAAACCTGCTGGCGACCGAATGGCCTGCTTCCGGTACCGTGGCGCCTACGCCAGGCTTCAGCCTCAAGACATCGGTGGCAACTGAGTCGCTGCTGCCAGGCAAATCCGCAACCTTTACAGTAATTGTGACCGCGACGGGAGCCTTCAGCAGCGCGGTGGGCCTGACAGTAAAGGCTCCAGCAGGAGTGACCGCGACCATCGCACCAGCCAGCGTAAAGCCGGGCGCAAGCGCAACGGTGACGCTGACGGTTGCCGCAAGCGCGGCGGCCGAAACGGGCGTAGTGACCATTACCGGCACCGGCTCAGGCATTGTCGAAACCTCGATCGTGAACATAACTGTACTCGGCAAGCCAACCCTGACCATGAGCGTCAATGCAAGTAAGGTCACAGTTGCGCAGGGAGCGGCTGGCACTGTGCTGGTTACGACAACCACAGGTGGCTCCTTCACCGGCTCGGTCTCGCTCGCCGTTACTGGATTGCCTGCGGGAGTTTCCGCGGCGTGGACGGGCGGCTCCTATGTTTCATCCGTCGATGGCAGCACGGTTTCGACACTCACTCTGAAGCCCAGCACAGCCTCTGCGCTTACCACCACCAGCCTGAAAATCACGGCCACCGGCGACGGACTGACCTCGACCGGTACGTCGTCTATCCAGGTGACACCGGCTCCGGCAGTCACATTGGCCTTATCGCCAGCCACGATCAACATGCCGTCGATGGCCACAGCATCGCTGACCGCGACGGCGATGCCAGTAGGCGGAGTCTCCCTCATTGCGAATGCTGTCAGCTTCAAGGTAACCGGCCTCCCAGCAGGTATTACCGGCACCTGGGGTGTAGCGGCACGCACGGCGACCGGTACACTCCAGGCAAAGCTGACCCTGACGGGCGGCACCAGCGCCGTTTCCAGTGCGACCAAGCCGGCCATCGCGGTGTCGGTGACAGACTCGGTCACCAACAAGCCCTATAGCGCCAGCGCGGCCGCAACGCTGACAGTGACGCGCGTTCTGCCGACCCTGGCGCTCAGCCTCGCTGCGAGCAAGGTGACAATGGTGCAGGGCCAGACCGGAACCGTCTCGGTGACGACCACCACGGGTGGCTCTTACTCCGGACTGGTAACGCTGGCTGCAACCGGACTCCCGGCCGGCGTTACCGCCGCTTGGACGGGTGGATCTTTTACCCGCACAGCGGCTGGAAGCACGACCTCGACCCTTACGCTGAAGGCGGCAACCACGGCAGCCCTAGCCAGCACCCCCGTGAAGATCACAGCCACCGGCGATGGCGTTACCGCGCTGGCCTCGGAGACAGTACAGGTGACGGCGGCCCCAGCCATAGCCATGGCGCTTTCGCCGGTCTCGATCAACATGCAATCGATGGCCACGCAGGCGTTGACAGTGACGGCGACGCCGGTGGGCGGAGCTTCCCTCGCCGCCAATGCCGCCAGCTTCAAGGTGACCGGACTGCCTGCGGGCATTACCGGTAGCTGGGGTGCAATAGCACTCACGGCGACCGGTACAATCCAGGCGAAGTTGACGCTGACCGGCAGCACCAGTGCGATAGCCAGCTCCACCAAACCCGTGATCGCAATCTCGGCTACCGATGCGGTGACCGGCAAAGTTTATAGCGCAAGCGAAGCGGCCACGCTGACAGTGACACACGTTCTGCCGACCCTGACGCTCAGCCTCGCCGCGGCCAAGGTGACAATGGTGCAGGGCCAGACCGGAACCGTCTCGGTGACGACCACCACCGGCGGCTCTTACTCCGGACTGGTCACACTGGCCGTGACCGGGCTCCCGGCCGGTATCACCGCCACCTGGACGGGCGGATCCTTTACCAAGACGGTGGCTGGAAGCACGACTTCGACGCTTACGCTGAAGGCAGCAACCACGGCAGCCGTAGCCAGCACTGTATTCAAGATCACAGCTACTGGCGATGGAGTCACTGCGCAAGCCTCGGAGACGGTGCAGGTCACCCTGGCTCCGGCAATCACCATGGCGCTTTCGCCTGCGCAGATCGGCATGACGTCGACAGCCACGCAGGTGGTGACAGTAACGCTAACGCCGGTAGGGGGCGCCTCTCTCGCCGCCAGCGCCGCCAGCTTCAAGGTGACCGGATTGCCTGGGGGCATTTCAAGCACCTGGGGATCGGCCAGCCGGACCACCACCGGCGCTCTCCAGGCGCAGCTCACCTTGACCGGCAGCGCCAGTGCTGTATCCAGTACTGCCAAGCCGGCGATAACCGTGTCGGCCACAGATGCAGTGACCGGCATCGCTTACACCGGCACGGAACAGGCAACGCTGACCGTGACAAAAACGGCTTTGCTGGGCCGCTAACCGGTCAGGCTCGATGATCGGGAACGAAAGGTGGAACGGGGGTCCGAAGGGCAGAACGGATCTATGTCAGGCGGTCAAAAGTCGCCTGCGCCTTTTCGGCAATCGAGGCCGGAGTCTCCTGCAGCGTGTAATGGATCTCTAGCACGCAGGCGGGCGGTGTGGCCAGAGCTTTGAGCGCCTCCGTGGTCGCAGGCCAGTCGATATTGCCGTCGCCCGGCCACAGGTGCTCGTCGCGAACCGCATGGTTGTCATGCGTATGAACGGACACAATCCGGCTACCCAGCGTCTGAATGGCTTCATTGACGCCCACCGTAATGTGGGCGTGGCCCAGGTCCAGACAGACTCCTATCCGGGTAAGATGGCCCAGGTTGAAGGTCTCGATCAGGTGCTCAGGCGTCGTGGGCTCGTTGAGGATATTTTCCGCCAGCAGCCGTACGCCAAGAGGCTGGGCAAAGGCATCCAGATGCTCCAGAGCAGTCAGCGCATGTTCCTGTGCTCGCGGCGACCAGGTATCGTTGCGTTCGCCCAGGTGCAGCACCAGATTTTTGAAGTGCAGATGCTCGGCGGTTTCGAGCGCCCGCTTCACCTCATCCATGGCGTCGATCCGTCGGGACTTTTCCGGATGCAGCAGGTTCACCGCAGGAGCCCCGGCCCGGCCCATCTCGCGGTCGGGATAGAGCGGCGCATGCATCGACCAGCATTGCAACGGATTCGAAGCGAACCAGGAAGCCAGCTCCTGAACATGCTCCCGGCTGGTGTAGTCGAAGTGCTGCCGTGCGGCGAAGATTTCGACTGCATGCGCACCGCTGCGGCCAGCCAGCTCCAGCAGGCCTGGATGCAGGCGCTCCTTCAGAAACAGGTGCGTCGAAAGGCTTCGCAGCATGACCGTCGTTCCCCCGGAACCGGGCGGAGGAGCCCGGCGCTCACTTCATTGTCGCATTTCCGGGGCAAAGAAATGAAGAAGTCTTGATGAATGAGGTCAGTGCGTCTAGTACCCAGCCGCTTTGCCATAGTGGCTGCGATGGTCCTGCCCACCGAGCAGGTCGCCGGTCTTAGGGTCGACAGCGATGCACTCACCGTTCGACCAATGACCTGTGTGAATGAGCAGATCGTAGCCGAGCGCCTTGAGCGCTTCCTGAGTAGCTGGCGGAAATCCCGGCTCCATCTCCAGCCTGTCCGGCAGGTACTGGTGGTGAAACCGAGGCGCGTCCACTGCCTGCTGAATGTTTAAACCGCCCTCCGCAGCAGAAAGAAAGATATTCGCTACCACGGTGATGATGCGCGAACCGCCAGGCGTGCCCAGCACGTAGCGCAATTTGCCATCTTCCAACACAATCGTCGGCGTCATCGCTGAGAGCGGCCGCTTGCGCGGAGCAATGGCATCCGCCGGCCCCTGAATCAGGCCATACATATTCGGAGTGCCCACCTTGACGGCAAAGTCGTCCATCTCGTCGTTGAGCAAGAATCCCAAAGACCCCGCCGTAACGTCGGAGCCGAAAGCATTGTTCAGCGTAGTGGTGACGCTCACCGCGTTGCCATCTGCATCCACAACCGAGTAGTGCGTCGTGTCTTGCGACTCCTTGCGTTGGCCCGCCGTCTTGGCCGGCGGAGGAAGGAAGCCTGCAGGCCGGTGGAGCTCGGCGCTGGGCGTGGCCTTAGCCGTAATACTCGCGCGCCATGCATCGGCGTATTTCTTGCTGGTGAGTTCGGCCACCGGTATCTGGTTATAGTCTGGATCGCCCAGGTATTCACTGCGGTCCATGTACGCCCGGCGATAAGCCTCAGTCACCAGATGAATCCACTCCGGGCTGCGGTCGCCCATCTTGGTCAGGTCATACGGCTCCAGGATGTTCAACGCCGAAAGCAAAACCGTGCCGCCCGAAGACGGCGGCGGCGCGCTGATCACCGTGTAGTTGTGGAAGCTGCCAATAACCGGCGTGCGCTCCTCTACCTTGTACTGCGCCAGGTCGTCGAGCGTGATGAGGCCGCCGCCTTTCTTCAGGTCGGCTACCAGCTCCTGCGCCAGCTTGCCGTGATAGAAATCGCCAGGATCGGCAGCAATGCGCTTGAGAGTCTTCGCCAGCTCCGGCTGCCTGAAGACCTCGTTTACCTCATAGAACTTGCCATCCCGCTGAAAAATCCGCTTGGTATCCGGAAAGAGCGCCAGACCGGGATAGTGCAGTTCATGGGCTTCCTCTTCAGTAAGAGCAAATCCCCCTTCTGCCAACTTGATCGCCGGTGCAATGACCTTGGCTAGGCCCAGCTTGCCATACTTCTTCTCGGAGTAAGCCAGCCCCGCAACCGAGCCTGGCGTAGCGATGGCCCGATAGCCAGTGATGCTCGAATTCAAATTGTCGCGGGGCAGAACATCGCCCTTGGTGTCCAGATACATGTCCGCCGTAGCGGCAAGCGGAGCCTGTTCGCGAAAGTCGATAAAGGTCGTGTGTCCATCGTGCATCCGCAGCAGCAGAAACCCTCCGCCACCCAGATTCCCAGCCAACGGATGCACTACCGCCAGCGCAAATCCGGTGGCAACAGCAGCATCCACCGCATTGCCGCCCGCCTTGAGAATCTCAACTCCGGCATCCGAAGCCAGGTGATGCACACTGACCACCATCCCGCTCTTAGCGCGCACCGGCTGCTCGTCCAGATAAGGCATCGCCTTACCCTCCTGGGCCAGCGCCGGAAAGCAGGTAGAGATCAACAGGGCAATGTTTGCAGTGAAAGAAAAAAAGATGGAACGGGAACGGTGTGCAAAGGGCAGGTTCATCATCGGCTTCGGACCATCATAGCGCGATCCCCTACCTGAGCCATGGCTGGGATGTGCAGGCTGGCAGTTCAGCTGTTGTGTCCAGCCATGAGGATGCCGTAGGCTGGTTTCGCTAACTTTGTTCAGTGGAGCTCCTGTGTTCATACGCATCCATCCTCGTCACCTGCCCCTTGCCGGAACCCTCGCGGCCGCCTGTCTGTTCTCGCCTCTTGCCTGTCTAGCCCAAGACGCTCCGGCCAGGGCTGTTCCCGAGCTGCCCGATAACTACCAGTGGCTCGAAGACGTCAACGGACCACGCGCCATGGACTGGGTCAAGGCCGAAAACGCGCGCTCCGCCAAAGTTCTTGAGGCCGACCCGCGCTTTGCTGAGTTCCAGGCCGAGGGGCTGGCCATCCTTGAGTCGAAGGACAAGCTGGCTTTCCCCGGCTTTCACAACGGGACGATCTACAACACCTGGCAGGATGCCGACCATGTCCGAGGTATTCTTCGCCGCACCTCGCTTGCCGACTATCTCACCGCCCAGCCGCATTGGGAGACCATTCTGGATTACGACGCGCTGGCCAAGGCCGACAACGAAAAGTGGGTCCAGCGTGGAATGAACTGCCTCTATCCCTCAGACAATCTCTGTCTGGCCGGGCTTTCGGCTGGCGGCGAAGACGCCAGCACCGAGCGCGAGTTCGATCTCAAAGCAGGCAAATTCGTCTCCAGCGGCTTTGTGCTTCCCAAGGGAAAGCAGCGCGTTTCCTGGGTGGACAAGGATACCCTGCTCGTAGCCCGGGAATGGGGCCCAGGAACCCTGACCAAATCCGGCTATCCCTTCGTCGTGAAGCAATGGAAGCGCGGCGAGCCGCTGGAGCAGGCAAAGGAGATTTTTCGTGGCAATGAGTCGGATGGAGGCTACGGCGTCAGTCCCGTAGTCCTGGACGATGCACAAGGCCACAAGGCGACCCTGATTATTCGCCCCTTGAACACCTTCGAGTTTGAGTTGTCGCTCGTGACCGCGAACGGAGTCAAGCTGCTTAAATTACCGAGGAAAGCCAACCTGGCAGGCCTGCTGGACGGGCAACTGATCGTAACTCTCAATGAAGACTGGACGCCGGCAGATAAAACAGCAAGTTTCATCCAGGGTTCCGTCGTCTCCCTCGATCTAAAAGCCATAGAACGCGATCCAGCTCACCTCAAACCAACGGCCGTCTTCACGCCTACCGCACAGGAGTTTGCGCAGGGTGTCTCGATAACCCGGAACCATCTCATTCTCACCACGCTTGAGCATGTGCAGGGCCGCGCCTATGGATATACAAGAGATAAAAAAGGCGGCTGGGCGCGCAAGAAACTCGCCGTGCCAGACAACCAGACCGTGGGCATCGTGAGCACCAATGAGGCTGACGATCAGTTCTTTCTCATCCTCACCGGCTTCCTCACCCCATCTTCTCTGGAACTGGGCGATGCAGCCACCGGGCAGCTCAAACTGGCCAAGACGCTACCCTCCGAGTTCGACGCTTCGAAAGACATCGTCGAGCAGCTTGAGGCCACCTCGACTGACGGAACCAAAGTCCCATACTTCGTCGTTCACCGCAAAGACATCAAATACGACGGCTCGAATCCGACCTTGCTCAACGCCTACGGAGGCTTCCAGGTTTCCATGACTCCGAGCTACTCCGGCGTAATGGGCAAACTGTGGCTGGAGCACGGTGGCGTCTTCGTGTTGGCTAATATCCGTGGTGGCGGGGAATTCGGCCCAGCCTGGCATGACGCCGGCCTCAAAACCCACCGCCAGCGCATCTACGACGACTTCGCTGCGGTCGGCAAAGACCTGGTCGCCCGCAAGATCACCTCGCCTCAGCATCTGGGCATCATGGGCGGCTCGAATGGCGGCCTGCTCATGGGCGTCGAGTTCAACCAGCATCCCGATCTGTGGCATGCGGTCGTAATTCAGGTTCCCTTGCTCGACATGCTCGGCTTCGAGCACATCGCTGCAGGAGCTTCCTGGATCGGTGAGTACGGATCGGTATCGGTGCCGGCGGAGCGTGAATTCCTCGCCTCGATTTCCCCGTATAACAATCTCGACAAGAAGGCCGACTACCCCGAGCCGCTGATCTTTACCACCACCAAAGATGATCGCGTTGGCCCGGTCCACGCGCGCAAATTTGCAGCGCGCATGGAGGAGTACGGAAAGCCCTTCTTCTACGACGAGATCATTGAAGGTGGCCACGCCGCAGGCGCAAACCTGAAAGAGCAGGCAGGCACATACGCCACCACTTACATCTATCTCACCCGCAAGCTGGCAGACTGATGAATTTCCGGATGACGAGCCGCAACGTAAACTTGTGACATGCCGACTGCGGTGCGAAGCCACGCGAAGATCAACCTGGGCCTGGGCATAGGCGCGCCCCGCCCGGACGGCTTCCACGGTCTCGTGACGCTCTACCAGACGCTTGAACTGCACGACTGGGTGACGGTCTCAGCGCGCCATGCAGATGTGACGACGATCCGGCTTACCTCCAACGAGCGCCGCGTTCCCCTCGATACACGCAACACCGCCTGGAAGATGATCGAGCTAGCCCTCTCGGCCCTTGCCATCACCACCGACGTCTACATCCACATCGAAAAGCAGCTTCCCATCCAGGGCGGTCTCGGAGCCGGTTCCGCCAACGCCATAGCTGCTCTCGTCGGCCTCGAATCGGAACTCGGCATCAGCCCAGGAACCAATCCTGGCTGGGCCTCGGAACGCCTGCGTCTCGCCGCCGAAGTTGGCTCCGACGTGCCGCTCTTCCTCATAGGCGGGGCCGTTCTCGGCCTCGATCGCGGCCAACAGGTCTTCCCCATGCCCGATGTAGAAGAGACCTGGTGCGTCGTCGCCATTCCCTCCGTAGGAGTCTCCACCCCGCAGGCATTTCGCGACTGGGACGCACTCTGCGCCCGCGAAGGTTTGACCGCTGAGGCAAGTGACGCTAAACTAAATGAGTTGAGCCGCGTCTATGCAGCCTCCCTTACAGGAGGAGAAGCATGGGACGGCTCCTCCGGTGTCCTTGGCTTGGCCGAGGACCTGGCCGGACCTCAAGTGTCCGCGCTTGTCCGCACCGGGATAGCGAACGACTTCGAACAAGTTGTCTTTCCGCAGCATCCCCTTCTCAGCGAGATCAAGCGCACCCTTGCGGCTTCGGGCACCCCGGAGGCAGCCCTCCATGCCTCATTGTCTGGATCAGGTTCAGCGATCTTTGGCCTTTACCGAGGCCAGGGAGATGCAGAAGTAGCCCGCGAACGACTGCGTGCGATCTCCGTGCAGAGCCTGTTGACTCGCACCTTGCCGCGCCCAGCCTACTGGCGGGAAATGCTTCTCAAATCAAAGGGTTGACAGCCGTCAACGCGAGAGATTAAAACCTCGCCTGCGGTTGGATTCGAGTTTCAACGCAAGTTGGGTTACTGGGCGATCGACTAATGGTAGGTCAAGTGCCTTTGACGCACTTTGTCTAGGTTCGAATCCTAGTCGCCCAGCCAGAATTTTGAGGCAGAACTTGGCCTCGCGTTCGTGAAGTCAGACGGGGTGTAAACCCCATAAGCAACCAAAGCTAACCAGCTTGGGAGGAGCTTGTACATGAGTGCGGAAGAACTGTCAGGTGGCGAAGAGAAGCCGGTCGAACCAACTCCGAAGATGAAAGAGGCGAAATTGGCCTCTGAACGGAAACGGAGCCGGGGTCTGGGTGAGGACAAGAGCTTCAAGCTCTTTTCCGGGATGGCCAATCGCCCGCTGGCGGAAGAGATTGCCGGGTTTGTCGGCGTCAAGCTGGGTGAGTCGAAACTCCAGCGTTTTGCCGATGGCGAAGTCTACTTCCAGTTGCTCGAAAATGTGCGCGGGACAGACGTATTTCTCGTCCAGCCCACATGCTTTCCCGTCGATCAGCATTTGCTTGAGTTGCTGATCATGATTGACGCACTCAAGCGAGCTTCTGCCGCGCGCATTACGGCAGTGGTTCCGTACTACGGTTACGCACGGCAGGACAGAAAAGACCGTCCGCGCGTAGCCATCAGCGCCAAGTTGATTGCCGACCTGCTTACCACAGCCGGCGCCAACCGCGCACTTTTTGTGGATTTGCACGCGGCGCAGATTCAGGGCTTTTTCAATATCCCGGTGGATCATCTGTTTGCCAGCCCGGTGCTGGTCTCGCACTTCCGGGAGTTGAACCTGCCTAACCTGACCGTGGTTTCGCCCGATGCGGGTGGTGTGGAGAGAGCACGATTCTTCGCCACCAAGATGGGCGCTCCGCTGGCGATTGTCGATAAGCGCCGGACGGATATGAATGTTGCGGAAGTAATGAACGTGATCGGTGATGTTAAAGGGCGTACTTGCCTGGTCATCGACGACATCGTGGATACAGCGGGAACGCTGGTGAAGACGGTAGATGCACTTCTGGCCAACGGAGCAGCGGCGGTTCATGCCTGCGCCAGCCACGCGGTGCTCTCCGGGCCGGCGATTGACCGCATTGCCAACTCCCGTATGGAGCAGTTGGTGGTGACAAATACGATTCCTCTGCGCGAAGCAGCGCAGAAGCAGTCGAAGATCAAGGTGCTTTCCGTAGCCGGGCTATTAGGCGCGGCCATCGAAAGCATTCACATGGAAACGAGCGTGAGCTCGTTGTTCAACTAGTTTGCGAGTGTGAAGTGCGAAGTGTGAAGTGTGTAGAACCTTAGTCGGGTCCACACTTCACACTCCACGCTTCACACTGGCCTCAACAAAGGGAGCGGTATCCACTCCGTGCCCGAAGAGAAAAGAGACCGTAATGCCTGAAGTAGTCGTAGCCAAGCCCCGCCAAGTGCCGGCCAATGGCAAGTTCAACAAGAATGCCGCCCGCCAGGTTCGCGTAGCCGGCAAGATTCCCGCCGTTGTCTATGGAGCGGGCAAAGAATCCGTAGCCGTCGAACTCGACCCCAAGCAGATTCTGCGTATCCTGCACTCCGAGTCCGGCCACAACACGATTTTCGACGTAGATATCGCTGGCCAGGGATTGGCCAAGGTCATGATCGTCGACTGGCAGTATGAGCCCATTCGCGACTCCCTGCTGCACATCGACCTCAAGCGCATCGCCATGGACAAGGCCATGAAGGCCAGCGTGCCAGTGCGCCTCATCGGCGTCGCCACCGGCGTCAAGAACGACGGCGGTATGTTGGATCAGGTCCTCCGCGAAGTCGAAATCGAGTGCCTCCCCGGCGACATTCCCAGCCACATCGATGTGGACGTGACCAACCTGAGTCTCCATCAAGCAATCCGCGTCAGCGACCTGCCGCACTCCGGGTCGATCAAGTTCCTCGACGCCGAAGACGCAACCGTCGCCCACGTTGTTTCGATCCGCGCCGAGGCTGAGCCGGTGGCTGCGGTTCCCGCAGTGGCTGAGCCGGAAGTAGCCAAGAAGGGCAAGACCGACGCACCAGTGGCTGACGCCAAGGATGCGAAGAAGTAGCAAGGAAACGAGTGTGAAGTGTGGAGTGTGAAGTGTGAAAGACCCGGATAACGAACCACACTTCACACTTCACGCTTCACACGCAACATTGGAAGAAGAAGCGCAAAAGCCGGTAGCTCAGGAAAAGCCCACTGGGCCAATTGTGGTAGTCGGCCTGGGCAACCCCGGAATGGAATACGTTTGGACGCCGCATAACGCGGGATTTATGGCTATCGACCGCATCGCCCAGCAGGAACGGGTCGCGGTCCAGAACCGAAGATGCAAAGCGCTGACCGGTACAGCAAGAATTGCCAACCGGGAAGTGATTCTGGCCAAGCCGGAAACCTTCATGAACCTCAGCGGGCTTTCCGTAGCCGCTCTGTTGAAGGAGTTCGAAATTGGGCCAGAAGAGCGGGGAAGAAGTCTGGTCGTGCTCTATGACGAACTGGACCTGCCCTTGGGTACGGTAAAGATCAAGGAACGGGGTTCTCCAGCGGGCCACAACGGGGCGCGCAGCATCACCGGAGCCTTGAGTAGCAATGAGTGGCTGCGGATTCGCATCGGGGTAGGGCAGGATCTCCCATCCGAAGCGATTGCCGCCGGAGCAAAACGTCGGGGTGGCAAGGATTACCTCCTCGATCCGATGGGCAAGAAAGATCTGGCAGTGTTGGATGAGGTTTTGGATCGGGTTGCACTCGCGGTTCGCATGATCGTCGATCTAGGACCGGCAGCCGCGATGAATGAGTTTAACCGGAAAGATTAACCGGCGCGATTGATAGTGCAGTTTTGAAAGGTACGGGCTTCAGCCCGTACATAAGGCAGTAAATTCCACGGGGCTGGTAGGGATGGGTTTCAACCCATCCACTTATCCCCTGAGGGAATCTGAAGGCAGTACAGGTAAGAAGCCGCTAAGGTCGATGGATTTTCATAACCGGCGGGCATGGCTGAAACCAAAGTTTCAGCGGAAAGAGTCAAAGATGGATCGTTTGTATGAAGTGATGTTCATTGTCCGTCCCGATGTTGTCGATGAGGAACTGGACAAGCTGGTTGCAGGCTTCGAAGGCACCGTCACCAGTGGTGGCGGCGTCATCAAGCAGACCGAAAAGCTGGGCCGCCGCAAGCTCGCCTACACCGTGCGCAAGTTCAACGACGGCAACTACATTCTGCTGACCATCGAGGCCAACGGAGCCGTAGTCGCCGAGCTGGAGCGCCGCCTCCGCGTTACCGAGCCGGTGATCAAGTTCATCACCGTGCGCATGGACGAGGAAGAGAAGCGTCTGGCCAAGATTCGCGCTCATCGCAACGCCCACCAGAAGCGCAGCGCGCAGCCTGTGGCACATGCTCCGGCTCCGGCTGCGGCAGTTGCCGAACCTGTACCTGTGGCCAGCGTTGCGGCTGAAGAGCCAGCTGAAGCCACTGCTTAGTTTTTAGGGAATTAGAAGCCAGCGACCCGGAGACGCCGGGCAACGCGCCCATCAAATGGGATAAGGAAAAGGAAACACTATGTCTGACGAAACTTCAGTCAAGGCGCCCGAGAGCGGCGCACCAGCCGGTCAATCGGGAGAATCTCGCCCTTCCGGTGGCGGAGGCGGCTATCAGGGCAATCGTCCTGCCGGCGCTCCCCGTCCCGCGGGCGGTGGTCCCGGCGGACGCGGCAAGTTCTTCCGCCGTAAGAAAGTCTGTAAGTTCTGCACCGAGAAGATCGATGCCATCCCCTACCGCGATGTCCGTCTCTTGCAGGGCTTCGTGGCCGAGCGCGGCAAGATCGTTCCCCGGCGCCTCACCGGCGTTTGCACCACGCACCAGCGCCGCCTCACCCGCGCCATCAAGCAGGCCCGGAACATCGCCCTGCTGCCGTTTGCAGCGCGCCACTAGGGAGCAATTTTCCGATAGAGCTGAAAAGCACTCAAAACGCAGAAGTTTATGATTTTTATACAAAATCGTGACACTGCATCCTTTGTGGACTAGTCAGACTATTGTGGTATGGCTCTATAATCCGTCGCGGCGTAAATCTTGGTTAGTACCTGTATCGAATTGGACAGGCCAGCCCGGGCAACAACGCCGCTCGTAACACTGGAGAAGTTCAAATGGAAGTCATTCTGAAAGAAGACGTAGCGAATCTTGGCCACCGCGGAGACGTGGTTAAAGTGGCCGAAGGCTACGGTCGCAATTTCCTGCTGCCGCGCAAGCTGGCATTGCAGGCTACCACCTCTAACAAGGCTGTCATCGAACAGATGAAAGCCTCCGCTGCTCGTCGCTCTGCTTCGGAGAAGGCAGGCGCCGAGACTCTGGCTGCCCAACTGGATGTCCTGGTTCTCAGCTTTACCCGCAAGTCGGGCGAGAACGGTCACCTCTTCGGTTCCGTCACCTCTGCTGACATTGCCCACGAGCTCGAAGTCAAGGGCTTTGAAGTCGACCGCCGCAAGATCCAGCTCGTCGAACCGCTCAAGGCCGTAGGCGAGACCTCAGTGGCCATCAAGCTGCATCGCGAAGTGACCGCGCACGTCAAGGTTGCCGTGGCTGCCGAGAACGTAGTAGAGCAGGAAGCAGCCGTAGCAGTTTAAGCCGCTGCCGCTGTTTTTGCACACGCCATCCTTCACCTCGGGTGAAGGATGGCGTGACATTTGTTCTTACCTGGTTGTCTTTGTAGTTACCGCCCTCTCTCCGAGGGCGATCTCAGGCGCGATATCCCGAAGTGTACCCTTCGCATCCCCCGCGAAAATTTCATAGGTTTTCCGCACAAAGCGGCTGAATTCCCGCTCCGCCCGCCGTCTGATTACCTCTGTTTTCGGAGGGAGGCGGTGGTTTTAATCTCTCAGAACGATGACAAACTGATCGTTTTGAAAGGGCGCGGCTTCAGCCGCGCCACAGCTTGATAACCCCCCTTCAAAAGGTTTTGTAAAAGGGCATGACTTCAGTCATGCCGATAAGGTCAACCAAATGAATAGGGCTTTAGCCCCGGAAGCACTCGTACGGCCAATTCCCGATAGAGTGAACAGCCCCTCACGTTAGCTGCGCACCAACGTAGACAAAGGAATGTTGCGATCCGTCTGCAAGGTCGGCACAGCCGCCAGCAGGCTCTTCGTATAAGCGTGTTGCGGCTGCGTCAAAACCTGCCGCGTAAAGCCGCTCTCCAGCACCTGCCCCTGCCGCATCACAGTTACCCGATCCGCCATCTGCCCCACCACAGCCAGATCATGGCTGGTAAAAAGCATCGCCACTCCATGCTCCCGCTGCAGTGTCTTGAGCAACTCCAACACCTGAGCCTGCACCGTCACATCCAGCGCCGTCGTTGGCTCATCGGCGATCAGCAGCTTCGGCTTGTGCACCAGCGCCATCGCGATCAGAATGCGCTGCCGCTGCCCACCCGAGAACTGGTGCGGATAGTCCCCATACCGCCGCGCCGCCTCCGGAATCGCCACCGACTCCAGCGCAGCAATAGCCTGCCGTTTCGCGTCCTTAGCCGGTATAGAACTGTGCGCCAGAATAGCCTCCGTGATCTGCCGCCCAACAGACATCACCGGATTCAGCGCCGTCATCGGCTCCTGAAAGATCATCGCAATCTCTTTGCCGCGTATGGCGCGCAATTCAGCTCCCGCCGTGCGCAACAGTTCCCGTCCTTGCCAGCGAATCGACCCTTCCACGCGCGCCGCCGCATCGAGCAAGCCCAGAATCGCCAGCGAAGTCACGCTCTTGCCTGAGCCCGATTCACCCACCAGCCCCAGCACCTCGCCCTGCTCCAGCCTGAGACTCACGCCACGCACAACCACCGTCCCGCCGAACCATATGTGGAGGTCTTCAATCGCAAGTAGCGGCGTCATTGCTTCATGCTACGTCATTGTCGACTGGAGGCCCGCGCTTCAACATCCGTTAAGATTGCCAAAGAACGGAGACCGCCCTTTGACAGACATCAGAACAGTAGAGCTGCTCTTTCTCCTCCTGCTTCTGTTCATCATCGCCTTCGGCCAACTGGCGCGGCGTATCGGCACGCCCTATCCCATCGTGATGATCGTGGGCGGGCTGCTTCTGGGGCTAATCCCCGGCATTCCGCGCTTCACGCTCGATCCGGATCTGATCTTCCTCGTCGTCCTGCCGCCCTTGCTCTACTCCTCGGCATGGACCACCTCATGGCGCGATTTCCGCCTCAATCTGGTCAGCATTCTCTTCCTAGCCTTCGGCCTGGTCGGCTTTACTGTGCTGGGAGTAGCGTTCATTGGCCCACGAGTGCTCTCCGGCTTCGACTGGCGTCTCGCGCTGGTCCTGGGAGCGATCGTTGCGCCCACCGATGCGATCGCCGCCAGTTCGATCGCCAAGAAGATCGGCCTGCCCAGCCGCATCGTCGATGTGCTGGAAGGCGAAAGCCTTATCAACGATGCCTCCGGCCTGCTCGCCCTGCAATTCGCCATCGCCATTGTTGTGAGCCGCACTGTGCCTACGATCGGGGGCGGCCTGCTCTCGCTCGCCTGGCTCACCGTCGGCGGTATAGGCCTCGGCCTGCTCGTAGGCTGGGTCGTCTACATCATAGAGAAGCACATCGACGATGGTCCCATCGAAAACACCCTCAGCATCCTCATTCCCTACGCGGCGTACTTCATTGCCGACGCGGCCCATGCTTCCGGCGTGCTTGCAGTTGTCGCCTGTGGGCTGTTTCTCACCCGCCGCAGTGCAACCATGTTCTCCCCTACAGTCCGGCTTCAGATCTCGTCCTTCTGGCAGGCCTTTGTCTTTGTCCTGAACGGATTGGTCTTCGTCCTCATCGGCCTTCAGCTTCCAACCATTCTTGCTGCGATCCGCGGCTACAGCCTGCGCAGCATGATCCTCGATGGCGCCATATTCAGTCTCATGCTGATCGCCCTGCGCCTCATGTGGGTCTTTCCCGGCTCTTGGCTGGCCAACTTCGTTTACTGCCGCATTCATCACACGCGCGAGAAAGCTCCCAGCGCGCGCGCAGCATTCGTCGTTGGCTGGACAGGCATGCGCGGCGTAGTCTCACTCGCAGCAGCACTCTCGCTGCCCACTTTGCTCGCCGACGGCAGTCCCTTCCCGCAGCGCGACTTCATCGTCTTCCTCACCTTCTGCGTAATCCTGGTGACCCTCGTTCTCCAAGGCGTCACGCTAACCCCGCTGGTGAGATGGCTTGGCCTCGCTGGCGCAGCCGGGCCCAACTGTGAGGAACTCGAAGCGCGCCGCATTGTCATTGAAGCCGCGGTAGAACATCTTGAATCGATCAAGCAGACCCGCGAAGGCGTCTCCGATGAAATCTTCGACGACATCATCGGCCACTACCGTCACCGCCTCGCCAGCCTGCAGCCAACCGAGGCCGACCAGGAACACGTCGCGCACCACTACAGCTTTGTCGAAATCTCCCGCGAGACAGCCAACATCGAACGCGAAACCGCAGTGCGTCTGCGCGATGAAGGGCGTATCAATGACGAAGTCATGCGGCGCATCCAGCGCGAACTAGACCTGAACGAATCGCGCTTCAGCTCGGATGGCGATGACTAGGCTCGGATAGCAAAACTAGTGGGCCCACCAGGACTTGAACCTGGAACCAACGGATTATGAGTCCGCTGCTCTAACCATTGAGCTATAGGCCCTCGACACGACTGCGTCTTTAGCCAGTGTAGCGGATAAACGAGGCACGATGCTCGGTTGCGATCCAAGCGTTCGCATCGCAACCACTTCCGGATTCGCCTCCAATACTACGGCAGCTCCCGCACCCAGATATTCCGATAGCTGATCGGCTCGCTGTGGTCCCCATGCGCCTGCAGCTTGATCGGCGCGGTGTCGTATTTCTTGTAGAAAGGCTTGCCGATAAACAGTGTCTGCCCTTTCAGCTCGAAATGATTCTCCACCAGGATGCCATTGAAGAAGACCGTCGCGTAGGCCGGCGTCTTCACCGAGCCGTCGTCGTTAAATGTCGGCGCAGTCCACGCCACGTCGTAGGTTTGCCACTCGCCCGGCTTGCGTGCCGGGTTGGCCAGAGGAATCGCCTGCTTGTAGATGCTGCCCGCCATTCCGTTCACATAGGTCTTGTTCTTGTACGAGTCCAGAACCTGCAACTCGTACCCATCGTCGCCCGGCCCGGTGGAGGCAAGAAACACCCCGCTGTTGCCCCGCGCCTGGTCGCTGCCGGTAATGTTTTCCGGAATCCGCCACTCCACGTGAAGCTGATAATTTTTGAAGCTCTTCTTGGTCTCGATATTGCCCGAGTCCGGCGCCTTGCTCACCGTCACGATGCCGTCATGGACGATCCACTTGGCCGGTGACTTGTCTTTGACCGAAACCCACTCGTCGAGATTCTTCCCATCGAAAAGCACGACTGCGTCGGAAGGCGGTGCTGCGTTGGTCGCGCCTGGCGTCACCACCGGCGGCACCGGCTCATAGACTTCCGTGTCTTCATGCTTCGGCTTGGCCACCTCTTGTGCGAAGACCTGTTGTGCAAAAAAAGGAGCGGTAAGGGTAATCACAGCGGCGAAGGCAACGAGTTTCAACGAGAGAGTTCGCATAGTGGCGGAAGTATATCGCATTACCGCAACATGCCGCAGCACGGCTTACTTCCTCCACGGCTCTATCGTTCTTCGCTCACCTTCGTGCGGCCACCTCCAAAATTGACCAGAAATTGCAGCGTCGCAAGCGTTACTCTGATGCAGTGCCTGAAATCTTTTTCCGGCCACTACGAGGAGTGTCGATGTCGATTGGTTATGGAGCATTGCGGCTGGCGCTAGCAGCGTCAGCCATGTTGTTGTGCGCGTTTTGCAGCATACAGACTCAAGCCGAAGCACCCGTTCGCGTAGCCATCGTCGGCTTGGTGCATGGCCACGCACAGGGCCTGTTGCACGCCCTGCCCCAGAACGCGAACGTGCAACTGGTCGGCATTGCCGAAGCGGACACCGCATTGGCTGCGAAGTATGCAGCCCAGTTCCATCTCGACCAGAAGCTCTTCTTTACCGACACTGACAAGATGCTGGACCAGCTTCATCCCGACGCAGTACTGGTCTACACCGATATCCTCGACCATCGCAAAGTCATCGAGACGGCCGCGCGCCACGGCGTCAGCTCCATGGTCGAGAAGCCGCTCGCGACTACGGTCGCCGACGCCCTGGCCATCCGCCGCGCCGCTCGCGAACATCATGTGCACGTTCTGGTCAACTACGAGACCACCTGGTACGCCAGCAACGCCGAAGCCATCCGCCAGTCCAACGAAGGAAAGCTGGGCGCGCTACGCCGCGTGGTGGTGCATGACGGCCACGAAGGCCCCAAGGAGATCAACGTAGGCCCCGAGTTCCTCGGCTGGCTCACCGATCCCGTCAAGAACGGCGCAGGCGCCATGTTCGACTTCGGCTGCTACGGCGCAGACCTGATGACCGTGCTCATGAAAGGCGAAACACCCGTAAGTGTGACTGCCGTGGCTTTAACCGATAAGCCGGAAATCTATCCCCACGTCGATGACGACGCCACCATCATCGTGCGCTATCCCAAGACACAAGCCGTCCTCCAGCCCTCATGGAACTGGCCCTTCAGCCGCAAGGACATGGAAGTCTACGGAGCCACCGGCTACGCCATCACCGAAGCCGCCGACCGCATAAGAACCCGCCACGCAGGCGAGAAAACCGAGTCCGAAGGCCCAGTGCCGCCCATCGTAGGTGCGCAGGAGAACTCGCTCGACTACCTGGCCGCAGTCATGCGCGGCAAGCTCAAGCCGGAAGGCGACTTGACTTCGCTCGACACCAACATGATCGTAGTGCAGATCCTAAGCGCCGCCCGCGAATCCGCCAAGACCGGCCGCACCGTCCATTTACAACCCCTCCCGAAATAGGAGAACCTAGTTCAGTCGAATCGGTGCATCTATTTCATCATCAAACGATGATAAAATAGATGACAGGAGAGTGTTCTGATGCGAACCACGGTGGTGTTGGACGACGATCTGCTTCAGACCGCTCAGGAGTTCACCGGCATCACCGAACGGACGGCGCTTCTTCGCAAAGCCTTGCAAGCCCTGATTCATCTCGAAGCCTCGCGCCGTCTGGCGGCGCTCGAAGGCACCATGCCAGACCTCGAAAATATCCCGCGCCTCCGCGCCGATAGCCTCTGACTCTGTTCGCATGATTCTCGCCGACACCTCCATCTGGATCGACTATCTTCGCGGCGGCAACGCGGCCATGCGCAGCCTGATCCAAAACGGGCGCATTGTCATGCATCCTTTCGTTGTTGCCGAGATCGCGCTAGGCTCACTCCAAAACCGGCGCAAAACGCTCGCCCTGATGGAGATGCTCATCCCCGTACAGGTAGCTCAACTCAACGAAGTGCGCCGCATGATCGAAGCCCAGTCGCTCTACTCCAAAGGCATCGGGCTAACAGACGCGCATCTGGTGGCATCCTGCCTGCTCACACCGCAGACACAGCTCTGGACAAGAGATGCTGCGCTGGACAGAGTCGCTCTACTAATGGGCATTCAGGCCAGTTTACCCTGATGCCTAGTACTACCGTTGTAGATCGCAGATTCCGGAGGGAGCCGGGGGCTTCAGCCCCCGGAATGAGTCCAATTTTGCTGGGCCTTTAGGCCCAGGTTCTTGCTCCATTCGCACAACAGACAACAAATACAACTGTAGTACTAGTTGTCCGGATGCCCCACATCTCGCTTCTGAGATGTGGGATTCCACTGTCCCGGCCTCTACTCGTTCCGCAGCACCTGCATAGGCTCCACCGTCGCCGCCCGGTACGCAGGCTGCAGTGTCGCGGACAGCGCAATGATCAGCACCCCCGCCGCAGCCACGCCATACGAAACCGGATCGAACCCCGGCGTCTGGCCCAGCAAACTGCTCATCACTCGCATCAGCGCAGCGCTCAACGCAATGCCGCCCACCACGCCGATTGCTGCAATACTCAGCGCATTGCGCACCACCGAGCCAAGAACCTGCGCCCGCTGCGCTCCCAGCGCGAAACGCAGCGCAAACTCAAACCGCTTCTGAGCCACGGTATAAGCCGTTACACCATACATGCCGGTAATCGCCAGCAGAATGCTCACCCCGGCAAAGCTCCCAAACAGCAGCGTGCGGAAGCGCTGCGCCCGCTCGCTCTCGCCCACCGCCTCGCGCATCGTCGTAGACTGCACCGCTACCTGCGGATATTGCCGCTTCATGATTTGCGTCAACGTTGCGGCCATCGCCCCCGCATCCGAGCGCGTCCGCACCACCACCTGCATCGCTGAAGCAGTATGCGGATGCTGTGCCACCGGCGTGTAGATCGTCGGAGCCGGCAGTGAACCGGGAGAATCCTGCCGAACATCGCCGACCACGCCTACAATCGTCCACCACTCGCCCATCGAGTCCCAGCCGCACATGATCTGCTTGCCGATCGGGTCCACGCCCGCAAAGCTCTGCCGCGCCATCGATTCGCTGATCAGTAGAACCTTCTCCGATCCCGGCCCATCCGCCTGCGTGATTCCGCGTCCTTTCAGCAGCGGAATCCCCATCGTCCGCAGATAACCCGGCGTCATCGACCCGATATTCGCAACAGGCATAGTCGCCCCCGGCGTAAACGAACTCACCCCGCGCACCGCATACCCCACATTCGATCCCGCCGGCACCATCGGCGCGGCATAGGTGGCGTCGGCGCTGGCCACGCCCGGCACCGCGCGAATCGCCTCCAGCATCGATGTCAGCGCCTGCACATCCACGGCGCCTGCTTTCTGGATCGCCGCGGCCGCTTCCGCCGAGGGCGGAGCATTGGTTGAAAACGCCGCCACCATCAGCGGCCCAACCGTACCCACGCCATGCGTATCCAGCACCACCAGCTTTTCCGGTGAGAATCCCAGGTCCTCCCGCGACTGCGCAATCAGCTGCCGCACCAGCAAAATCGCCGCCACGCTCAGCGTCAATGTCAGCGCCACTTCGCCCACAATCAGCGCCTGCCGCAGCCGCCCGGATCCGCGGCTCTCTGTCCCCCGCGCGGCATCCTGCTTCATCGCCGAGGCCGGGTCCACCTGCCACGAACGCCACAGCGGCAACAGCGCCGTCGCCGCCATCGTCACCAAGCTGATCAGGAACGAAAACAGAATCACGTCGAAGTTCAGCCGCACATCCGCCAGCCGCGGAATCTCCTGCGGAGCCAGCCTTACCAGCACCTTCAGCGCCGGCAGCGCCACCAGCACTCCGGCCGCGCATCCACCCACCGCCAGCAGCAATACCTCCAGCCCCGCGCGTCGCGCCAGCACCATCCGTGAAGCGCCCAGTGCCGTCCTGATCGTCACCTCGCGCCGCAATTGCGTTCCCCGCACCAGTTGCAGATGCGTAATATTCGCGCAGACGATCAGCAGCACCACAATCACCGCCGCCATCAGCAGCCGCAGCACCGGCCGGATCTTGCCCACAATCTGCTCCTGCAAAGACACGGCCTCCAGCGTCTTCAGTTTGTCCTCTGGATACGCCGCCTGAAGCTGCTTCGAAAGCGTCGCCATCTCCGCATTCAGCTGTTCCGCCGTCACTCCCGCCTTCACCTTGCCAATGGCGCGCTGGTTGTACGCCGAACGCCCGGCAAGCTCAGGCTCTGATGCCGCTTCGATCCACACCTGTGTTTTGCCGGGAAACGAGAATCCATCCGGCAGCACGCCCACAATCGTTCGCACCTTGGTGTCAAATTTCAGTGTCTGGCCCAGCGCCTGCGCCGCGCCGCCAAAATTCTCCCGCGCAAAGGCGCTCGAAACCATCGCCTCCTGCGGGTCCTTCACATCATTCTTTCCATGCGCCGTCACAGCAAAAACCCGCCCCGCCACCGGCTCAACACCCATCACCTGCCCAAACTCCGGGCTTGCCGTGCTGATATCCGTGTAGATAGTTCGTCCCGCGGCCTGTAGTCCGTCCGGGTAAGCCGAGTAATACGCCGCATACTCCAGCGAACCCACTCGCTGCGCCAGGTCGGCAAAATCCCCTCCGCCCAGCCGCGGAATGGCCCGTCCCTCCTCAAGAAACCGCGTGTTGATCCCGAAAATGCGATCCGCATCGTGATACCCCAGCGGCCGTAGCAGCACGCAATCCACCATGGTGAAGATCGCCGCATTCAGCCCAATGCCCACCGCCAGCGTAAGGATCACAGCAAAAGTAAAGGTGCCGGAGCACCCCAACTGCCGGATCGCCAATCGAAGATCGTGCATCGAGTCCAGAATCAAGTCGTACATCATACCCCTCCGCCATACGCAAACAGGTTAAATCTTGCCTGCACGTCAACAGCCATACGCCGCCCTCGTCTCTCTTGCACATACGCTGCCCAAGCTCTTGAAGTTCGTCCAAAAACAGAAAGAGATGTCCACCATCGGACACCTCTTTCCGTCAGCTACAACCGCCAACTTGCTAACTCGCTAACCTGCTGCCTTTCTCACACCAACTTCATCGCCACCGGATCCCAATGCACCACGGCATCTCGCTCGTAGCTCTGGTTAGCCAGCAGCGCCGCGCCCGCCGCGCGGAAGCCGAAGGTCGCATCCTCGATCACCGGCCTGCGGCTCCGCACCGCGTCGAAGAAGTTATGGAAGTGATCGTAGCTGTCACTATAGCCCTCAGACGGCGCGAACTGCTCCTCCGCCCCGTATGGCTTGCCGCTGAACTCCCGCGGGTACTTCTTCGTATAGGCATCGATCATCCGCTTCTGCATCGCCTCGGTAAAGCTCTCCACACTGTGCCCTGGGCCTTTTTCACGCGGCGCGCGGTCTACCGTCACGCCCTTCCTACTGATCTCCATCGTCCCTTCGGATCCGGTAAAGATGAGCCCTTCGCTCTCCTCGCCGCCATCCACAAAATTCACCCGCAGGCTCAGGTTGAAGCCCTCCGGATAGTCGAAGATGCCCAGCATCACATCCGGCACATCCCGTCCATCTTTCCAGAAGCGTTGCGCTCCTGAAGCCACAGCCCGCGTCGGGCCTTTAGAACCTGTAATGAAATGCGTACCGCTGAAGAGATGCACAAACAAGTCGCCAGCCACGCCGGTGCCATACGCCTTCCACTTGCGCCACTGGAAAAAGTGCTCCGGATTCCACGGAATATTCGGTGCAGTCCCCAGGAACCGCGGCCAGTCGCAGGTCTGTGTCGAGGCATCGTCCGGAATCGTATAGTTCCATGCCCCAATCGACGAGTTGCGGTCCCACCGCGCCGTCACCATGTTCAGCTGCCCGATCGCCCCAGCCTCAAACAGTTCCTTGGCCTTGATATAGATCTGCGAGCTCACCCGCTGGCTGCCTACCTGCAAGATTCGCCCCGTCGACTGCGCCGCCTCGATCATCGCCGGCCCATCCTCGTAGAGATGGATCATCGGCTTTTCGCAATACACATCCTTGCCGGCCTTCATCGCGTCGATCGACGCCTGCTTATGCCAGTGATCGGGCGTAGCGATGAGCACCGCGTCGATATCCTTCTTATCCAGGATCTCGCGATAGTCGCGCGTGGTGAAGACCGTCTTGCCCCACAGCTCCTTGCAATGGTCCAGCCGGCCTTGATAACAATCGGCGACGGCCACCACCTTAACGCCAGGCACTTCGATAGCCGTCTTCGTGTCTCCCTGGCCTTGCCCGCCCGCGCCGATCAGCGCCAGGTGAATGTAGTCGTTGGCTGCAATTGGACGCCCTTCGCCATACGGCAGCTTGAGTGCGTTGAGCCTTCCGGCAGCCAGCGAACCCGCAGTCGTTATGCCGGCTGCTTTCAGAAAATTACGACGATTGAACCTTGACATGAAATACGTCCCCAAATTGAATTAGTCCAACTAGAAAAAGCATTGTCATCCTGAGCAAACCGGGACCCCCGGCGATGGGTCTTTGTCGCTGGGGTGGGAAGTGAAGGACCCATATCTGTCCGACCCGTCTCAGTTGAACTTCTGAATGTACGCAAAAGCCGCCTTAGCCGACGCCATCTGCGAAACCGCAAACGGCTCTTCCTGCTCGGCGTAGATATGCTCGATGCCTGCAGCCTTCCCGGCAGCAAAAATCGGCCCGTAGTCCACAAAGCCCGTGTCCAGGTCCGTTCCCATTGGCCGCCCCGGTCCCGTCAGATCGATCGTCGGCTTGCCGGTCGGCTTGAAATCCTTAATGTGCAGCAGCCGGAATCGTCCCGGATAAGTCTTGAAGTAGTGCACGGGGTCCGCACCCGCCACTACCATCCAGCCGCAGTCCACCTCGAACTTCACTAGCTCCGGATCGGTCTCCTTCAGCAGAATGTCATACCCGGCTTCGCCATCCGGCATCTTTTCGAATTCAAAGTTGTGATTGTGATACGCATATTGCAGGCCAGCGGCTTTCGCTTTGCGTGCCATCTCGTTCATCTGCGCTGCCGTCTCTTTGAAGCCCTCGACGCCCAGCGCCGGCAGTGACGGTGCCGAAGTCTTGCCTCCGCTGCGCATCGCTGCCTCGGCTGCCTTCAGAAATTCCGGGCTGAACTCACGCAGCACCGAGCTCAACACATAGTGCGCGCCCAGCGTGTGCGCATCATCAAACGCCGCCGCGACATCTTTTCCCGTCAGTTGCACATGTACGCTGGGGCAGGTCATCCCGGCCGCGTCGAACAACGCCCGCTGTTCCTTCGCCGAGAGATGCGGCTGCACGCCCGTCTCTACCTCGCGATAGCCGATAGCGTGCAACTCCCTCAGCGTGCCTGCTGGATCGTGTGCAAACGGCTTGCTCACCATGTAGAGCTGAATGCCGATCGGCAATCCCATCGGCGTGGCCCGAGCAGCGCGAGAATCGATCGCAGCCACAGCTGCAGCGGAGCCCACCAGGGCAATAAAATTTCGTCGCGATACCCGGGCCATCGAGAACCTCCTGAAGTGAACCCTCGAATGAATCTCTCGATTAGCTGAATTTTTCCAGAAACCCAATATTCGCCTTCGCCGATTCTATCTGCGAGACCTGGAACGGCTGCTCCTGCTCGTCGAAAATGTGCTCGATCCCCGCAGTCTTGCCCGCGGCAAAGATCGGCGCATAGTCCACAAAGCCCTTGCCCAGATCGGCGCCCTGCGGCCGTCCTGCGCCCGTCAGGTCCGTCGTCGGATGGTCCATGCGCTTGAAGTCCTTGATGTGCAGCATGCGCACCCGTCCGGGATAATTCTTCATGTATTGCACCGGATCGTACCCGGCCACCGTCATCCATCCGCAATCGATCTCGAACTTCACCAGCTCCGGATCGGTCTCCTTCACCAGAATGTCATAGCCCGGCGATCCGTCTGGCATCTTCTCAAACTCGAAGTTGTGGTTGTGGTACGCGTACACCAACCCGGCGGCCTTCGCCTTGCGTCCCACCTCATTCATCTTCTCCGCCGTCTTCTTGAAGCCATCCAGGCCCAGCGGCGGCAGTGTAGGTATCTCGCCCTTTCCGCTCTCCATCACCACTTTGGCGGCCTTCATGAACTCTGGGCTGAACTCCCGCAGCACCGAGCTCACCGCAAAGTGCGCCCCATACGCATGTGCCTCTTCAAAGGCCGGCCCCAGATCCGTTCCCGTCAGTTGCAGATGGGCGCTCGGACACTTCAATCCTGCGTCATCGATCATCTTCCGCAGCTCCTTCGGCGTCACCTTCAGCATGCCCGCCGACTCCACCTCGCGGTAGCCCATCGCGTAGAGCTGCTTCAGCGTTCCCGCCGGGTCTTCACCCATGGGCTTGCCCACCGTATAAAGTTGAATGCCGATGGGCAATCCCATCGGGCTGGCCCACATCGTGCGAGGCCGCGACGCTGCTACAACAGCAGCACTGCCCGTAAGGGCGATAAACTTTCGTCGTGATAACCGAGCCATTGAAAACCTCCTGGATTGCCTTAACTGGAAAGCGTTTTTGTTGCAAACTCCGTATCCCGTGCAGCACCCTTAGAGCGATCCGTAAAGGTAATCAGAAACAGCACCAGAATCCCCGCAGCTCCCACCGCCGGCACCAGCCAGATCGACCGCCAGTCATGTACCGATGAGCTCGCCGAATAGTGCTCCACTACTGTGCCTGAGATCCACGAGCCTACAAACATGCCCGCCCCATAGGTCAGAAAAGTGATCAGCCCCTGCGCCGCCGCCCGCAGCTCCGGTCTCGCCTTGCGGTCGATATAGATCTGCCCAGTCACAAAGAAGAAGTCATAGCAGATGCCATGCAGCACGATGCCCAACCACAGCATCCACATGCGCGGCCCTGGATCGCCAAAAGCAAACAGCGCATAGCGCAGCACCCACGCCAGCATTCCCGCCACCAGCATGTACTTCACGCCCCAGCGCCGGAAAAACCACGGAATCAGCAGCATGCAAAGCAGCTCGGAGATCTGGCCTCCGGTCATCTTGCCCGTCGCATTCGTCACTCCAGCTTCAGTCAGAAACTGGTTGGTGAAGGCGTAATAGAACTGCAGCGGAATGCAGATCAGGAACGAAGCAATCGCAAACACCGCCATCGACCGCTCGCCTAGCAGCTTCACCGCCTCCAGGGGAAAGACCGACGCCAGTCCCGTCTGCCCCTCGGCATGGCGCAGCGGCGGAGTATGCGGCAGCGTAAGGCAATAGAACCCCATCAACACCGAGCACGCCGCGGCAATCTGCATCGGCATCTCTGTCTCTGCGATCTTCATGTAGCCGATGGCCAGTCCGGCCACAATCCATCCCGCTGTCCCCATCACCCGAATCGGCCCAAATTGCGTCTGCGGATCAGTCATCTGCCGAAAGGCTAGGGAATTCGTCAGCGCCATCGTCGGCATGTAACAGAGGCAATACAGCAGCACCAGGCTATACAGCGGCGTGAACCCTGTCTGCCGCGAAGCTAGGTAGAGCACCACCCCGCCCACAATATGCAATGCCGCCAGCAGCTTCTGCGTGGCGAAAAAACGATCTGCGATCAGCCCCACAAAAAACGGAGACACCATCGCCCCGATCGTTGTCGCCCCCGCTGCCACTCCTGCCTCGGTGCCCGAGAAGTGCAGCGTATGTGAGAGCCACGTGGTAAATGTGACGTACCAGCCTCCCCAGATGAAGTACTCCAGGAACATCATCAGGCCCAGCCGGCCCCTCATCATCCCATTCATGCGCGCTTTGGCCCCTTTTGCAAGACTGCAAGCCACGATATACCAAGCACCGTGCTTCGCGTAAGCTGCCCCGCTCAATCGGTTGCGCTTGCTTTCCAACCCCAGCGGCTGCAATCATCGCTGGCGACACCAAAAGAGGGTTCATCCATGCACAGTCGCGCTCTGTCGATCACACTTTTCATCGCCGCCAGTCTGGCTTCCAGTTGCCTCGCTCAGAAGCCCGCATGGGAACCCACGCCCGGCCACACCACCCTCAAACTCTGGCCCCACGGAGCCCCCGGCGCCACGGACCTAGGCCCTGAGGTCGACACCACCTCCGCCAAAGACAACCTCATCGCCGGCAAGCCCCTCATCCGCCTCGGCAACGTCTCCGATCCAACGCTCACCGTCTACGCACCCAAAGGCAAAAACACCGGCGCAGCCGTCGTCGTCTTCCCCGGCGGCGGCTACCGCATCCTCGCCATCGATCTTGAAGGCACTGAAGTCTGCAACTGGCTCAACGCCGCCGGCGTCACATGCATTCTCGTAAAATACCGCGTCCCCGGCGCAGATCAGGCCAAGCCCAGCACTGGCCCCTATCCCAAATCAAACGCAGCCCTGCAGGATGCCCAGCGTTCAGTCGGCATGGTCCGTGCCAACGCAGCCAAGTGGCACATCGACCCCAAACGTATCGGCGTCCTCGGCTTCTCCGCCGGAGCACATCTCTCCGCAGCCCTCAGTACCCACTACGGCAAGCGTCTCTATGACCCCATCGATGCAGCCGACCAGCAAAGCTGCCGTCCCGACTTCGCCGTCGTCATCTATCCCGGCTACCTCGCCGATACCGAGCACAGCTTCCTCAACGATCTCGATCTTCACCCGGACAGCAATACCCCGCCCACCATCATCGTCCAGGCAGAAGACGATCCCGTCCACATCGAGAACTCCACCACCTGGTTTCTCGCCTTGAAGAACGCCAAAGTTCCCGCCGAGCTGCACATCTACGCCGAAGGCGGCCACGGCTACGGCCTCCGCCCCCAGGCCAGATGGCCCGTCACCACCTGGCCAAAGACAGTAGAAATGTGGCTGCACACTATCCACATACTCTAGCGACCGGATTCGAAGGTTCATCCGATAAGAGTTGTCATCCTGAGCACCCGGGGTCCCCGCGGACAGGTCTTCGTCCGTGGGGTGAAGAAGCGAAGAGCCTGCGAAGAATTGTCATCCTGAGCGAAGCGAAGGACCCACTTCCTCAACGACCGATTAGTCTTCGCTCAATATAAACTTGCCCAAACGCACGCCACTCCGAAGGCCAAAGGATTAAATCGGAAATGTTTGCAGACAAATTTGTGAGAATCACCGCCGGCATCATTGCTGTCTCCGCCATGTCCAGCACGGTCGCCCTGGCGCAGCGCCAATACACCACCGAGGACTACGCCGCCGCCGAAAAGTTCATGGGCTACAACGTCAATCCTCTCGCCTACCAGGGAGTCGTCCACGCCGAATGGCTCGACACTCATAGCAACGATGCCCGTTTCTGGTACCGCGCCGCCGACGAAACCGGTGTCACCTACATGCTCGTCGATCCCGCCAGGAAGACCAGCACCGCAGCCTTCGATCAGCCCGCTCTTGCAGCCGCGCTCAAGGCAGCGTCCAACGGCGCCATCAAGGACGACGCCCGCCATCTCAAACTGCACATCGACTCCCTCAATGGCGCCGCACTCACGCTCACCTACGCCGGAGTCTCTTACAACTGCGAGCTAGCAGCCACGGACGTCTGCAAGCGCCTCGCCCCCGCCGAAAAATCCGCCAAGTCGCCGGCACACCAACCGCCACTGAACCTCTCGCCCGACAAGAAGCTCGGCGCCTTCATCCGCGACTGGAACCTCTGGGTCCGCAACATAGAGACCGGGCAAGAAACCCAGCTCACCACTGACGGTGTTAAAGACTACGGCTACGCCACCGACAACGCCGGCTGGAAGCAATCCGAAGCCGCCATCGTCCTCTGGTCGCCCGACTCCAAAAAGATCGCAACCTTCCAGCAAGATCAGCGCAAGACCGGCGAAATGTACCTCGTCCCCGTCACCAACAGTCACCCAACCTTGAAGGCCTGGAAATATCCCCTCGTTGGCGATAAGGACATCACCATGATCGAGCGCGTTGTCATCGACGTCGCTTCCCGCAAGATGACCCGCCTCAAGATGCCGCCCGATCAGCACCGTTCAACCCTGTGCGACGATGTCGCCTGCCACGGGACAACCTGGGACGATGTCGAGTTCAGCCCCGACGACACTCACCTCGCCTTCGTCTCCACCTCCCGCGATCACAAGCAGGAGTGGCTCCGCGTCGCCGACACATCCACCGGAGAAGTGCGCGAAGTCATGAGCGAAACCACGCCCAAGTTCTACGAGAGCGGCAACGGCAAAGTGAACTGGCACTACCTGCCCGCCTCCAACGAAATCCTCTGGTTCAGCGAACGCGACAACTGGGGCCAGCTTTATCTCTACGACCTCACCACCGGCAAGCTTAAGAATCAGATCACCCACGGCGAAGGCAACGTAACCCAGGTCCTCCGCGTCGACGAGAAAACCCGCACCATTTACTTTCTCGGCGTAGGCAAAGAAGCCGATCGCGACCCCTACTTCCAGCACCTCTACAGCGTCCACTTCGACGGCGCCGCCCAGACGCTGCTCACGCCAGAGAATGCCAATCACAACATCAAGCTCTTACCCGATGGCCGCTACTTCGTCGACTCCTATTCCACCGTCACGCAGCCCCAGATCACGGTAGTTCGAGACAGCGAAGGCAAGCTCGCGATGGAAGTAGCCAAGCAGGACATCTCCAAGCTCCTCGCCTTCGGATGGGTCCCACCCGTACCCATCAAAGTCAAGGCGCGCGACGGCAAAACCGACCTCTACGGTTTTATGTTCAAGCCCAGCCACATGGAAGAGGGAAAGAAATATCCCATCGTCAACAGCGTCTATCCCGGCCCCCAAACCGGCTCCTGCGGCAGCCGCGAATTCAGCGCCGCCCATCGTGACAGCCAGTCGCTCGCCGAACTCGGCTTCATCGTCGTCTGCATCGACGGCATGGGCACTGACATGCGTTCCAAGAGTTTTCACGAGGCCTATTGGGGCAACCTCGGAGACAACACAAATCCCGATCAGGTCGCAGGCATGAAGCAGCTGGCCGCGCAATATTCCTTCATCGATCTCGATCGCGCCGGCATCTTCGGCCACTCCGGCGGAGGCAACGCCACAGCCGCAGCCATGCTCAACTACTCCGACTTTTTCAAAGTGGGCATCGCCGAAAGCGGCAATCACGATCAGCGCGACTACGAAGATGACTGGGCCGAGAAGTGGGCCGGCCTGCCCATCATCCATCCCGACGGCACGAGCAGCTACGACTCGCAGGCCAACCAGAACATCGCCAAAAATCTCAAGGGCCACCTGCTACTCGCCCACGGCACCATGGACGACAACGTTCCCCCCAACAACACCATGATCCTCGTCGACGCCCTCATCAAAGCCAACAAAGACTTCGACCTGCTCCTCATCCCCAACGTAACCCACGGCTACGGCGCAGCCTCGCAGTACATGACCCGCCGCCGCTGGGACTACTTCGTCCGCTACCTAGCCGGCAACATCCCGCCCAACGAATACCAGATGAAACCATTCGCCGCAGTGACTGCCTCTCTAAGCAACGGCCCATCTGTTGAAGAGTCAGTAGAGAACGTCGAAGGCAACCCCGCGCCCTGATCGACGCGCCTCAAGAGCCGCCTTCGCACATCATCACCCCAAAGGGTTGTCATCCTGAGCGCAGCGAAGGATCCGCTTCTCGGCGCTCTACGTTTCGCGTAGAGCCTACGGCTGAATCACCAACTCATCCGAAAGCTTAAACCGCACAATCGACTCCGCCGGAATCACCAAGTCGCGATTGCCAGTCAGCCCCGCGCCCGCCGTACCTGCGCCAGCCCCGGCCAACCCGCCTATCACCAGCCCGGTCCCACCCGAAGCCACGCCGCCAATCAACATGCCCAGCCCCGTGCCGCCGCCAATCATAGCCGCCGAACGCTTGCCCTTGCCCTTCTTACGCTCCCGCAGATCGCGCGTCTCCAGCGGATATTCCTTCCCGTTCAGCGTCAGCGAAGTAAGCCGCAGCGAAAGATTCGCCGCGCCCTTGAAGTGTCCGCGCTGCTTGGCCGCATCCACCCGCCCCGTCACCCGCGCGCCCTTGGGAATAATCGCATTGCCGCTGTCGTCCTTGAGATCCTCAGCAAACTCTCCAGTGAACTTTTCGCCAGGCCGGCTGCGCTTCGCGCTGAGCCTTTGATCCACGCGAATCACCAGCGTCCTTCCCGCCGCCACATGCACCTCCGGCGGCGGAGGGGGTGGCGCAGGCTGAGCCGCGGGTGCCGAAGTAGCTGCTGGCATCCCTGCCGCAGTCGCAGATGTGTCTGCCGCGGCCGTCTGCGTAGCTCCCGCCTGCTTCGGTGTCACAGTCGTCGTGACCACCTGCCCGTTCTGCCCCGCAACCGGCGGCTGCACCGTCGTTGTGACCGTATTGCCGTTCTTGTCGGTAGAGACGATCTGCTGCGGCTGCCCGGTGCTTGCCGCCTGCTGCTTGGCGTGTTCGAGCGCCGCATCTTCTTTCGATTTGCAACCGGTAACCGCGAGCGCGACGCTGAACGCCACTCCTGCCAGTGAAATCCATCGCAACGATTTGGGGGAATACATGGTCAGCCTCTCAGTCTGTCTATCGGGGAATAGGAGCCATCTGCCTGCCAATGCTCAACTAATGATAAAAGTATGGCCGAGTGATTCAAAAATAAACGCCCACTATCGCTCACCCATGCCAGTGCCCGCCTGCACCTTGTACTATGAGCCGATACTGAAAATCTTTGTGGAAGTGCTAGCCATGCTTAGATCGCTTTTCTCTCATTCCGCCTTCATACCGGCGCTCCTCGCCATCGGCCTCTTGCCTGTCACAAGCCACGCGCAGAACACATCCGCGCAACAGCCTACCATCCTCTACGGCGCCGCCTACTACAACGAGTACATGCCCGCCGAGGATAGCGAACCCGCCCTTCGCGCCAAGCGCCTCGACAAAGACATAGCCCTCATGAAAGACGCAGGCATCAACGTAGTCCGCATGGGCGAGTCCACATGGAGCCTCTGGGAGCCTACCGACGGCCACTTTGAATACGCCTGGATGGACCACGTCGTCGATGCCATGGGCAAAGCCGGCATAAAAGTCATCATGGGCACGCCCACTTACTCCGTCCCAACATGGCTCGCGCACGCCCATCCCGAAATCCTCATCCGTCCGCAAGGCGCCCCAGAAAAAGACGGGGAGGTGAGCTACGGCATGAGGCAAAACATGGACACCGACAACGCCACCTATCGCAAATACGCCCAGCGCATCATCACCAACATGGTCTCTCACTACAAAGACAACCCCACCGTGATCGGCTGGCAAATCGACAACGAAACCGGCTCCTACGGCGCATTCAACGCCGACGTCTTCGAAGGCTTCGTCAATCACCTCAAAAAGAAGTTCGTTACTCCTGAAGCCATGAACAAAGCCTGGTTCCTCAACTACTGGGGCCAGGACGTCAACGACTGGAAAGACATGCCCATCCGCGACCGCGCCACTAGCACCAGCTATAAGTTAGAGTGGTCCCGCTGGAGCCAGATGCGCGTCAAAGACTTCCTCGGCTGGCAAGCCGATCTCGTCCGCCAGAGCCGTGGCTCCAATCAGTTCGTCACCCACGATTACGGCGGCATGATGAAGCTCGACGTCAACGAAGTCGAGCAAGCCAAAGTCCTCGACATCGTCGCCAACAACATCTACCACGGTACCCAGGACCACATGGATGGCGCATGGCAGGCCGAGCAGAGCGACTACGCCCGCTCCCTCAAGCAGGACAACTTCCTCATCACCGAGACCAACGCGCAAACCCTCGAATGGGACTCCGCCGCGCAGTTCCCGCCCTACGATGGCCAGATGCGCCTCGACGTCTACGGCTATCTCGCCGGCGGCGCCAACATGGTCGAGTACTGGCACTGGCACTCCATCCACGCCGGTCAGGAGACTTACTGGAAAGGCGTCCTCAGCCACGACCTAGAACCCAACCGCGCCTATGCCGAAGTCTCAAAGACCGCCCACGAACTGCAGAAGATCGGCCCTCAACTAGTCGATCTAAAAATCAAAAATAAGGTCGCCATCCTCTACAGCGTCGACTCCGCCAACGGCATCTCCTTCATGCCCTACGAACGCGGCCTCGGTGGCGGCTGGACGCCCGGAAAAAACGGCGACAGCTACGGCGCGCTCGTCACCCAACTTCATCGCGCCCTCTACGACGCCAACATCGGCACAGACTTCGTCTTCCCCGAAACCTTGAAAGGTGCGGCAGACTTCTCGCAGTACAAGCTCCTCATCGTCCCCGCGCTCTACGTTGCCGATGACGCGCTGCTCAAGAAGATCGCCGACTACGTAAAAGCAGGAGGCCACGTTCTCATGACCTTCAAGAGCGGCTTCACCAACGAGAACGACGCAGTCCGTTGGGAGCGCGCCCCCGGCCCGCTACGCGAAGCCGCAGGCTTCACCTATCAGGAGTTCTCCAACCTCGAAAAGCCCCTCGCCCTAAAAGGTGACCCATACCATGTTGGCGCAGAAAACAAAGTCAGCAAATGGGCCGAGTTCCTGCTCGTCGACCACGCCCAGCCCCTCGCCTACTACGACCATCCCTTCTTCGGAAAATGGCCGGCCATCACCCGCAATCAATACGGCTCCGGCGAACTTGTCTATGAAGGCACCGAACTCTCCGACGCACTGCAAGCCAAGATCGTACGCGACGCCCTCAAAAGCGCCGGCCTCACCAGTGCAGACCAGCAACTCCCGCAATCAGTCCGCGTAAAACACGGCGCCAATCGCGGCGGCAAGCAACTGCATTACTACCTGAATTATTCCAGCGAAAACAAATCCCTAACCTACGCCTACGCAGCAGGTAGAGACCTTCTCACCAACGCCGCAATCACCCCAAAGCAAACCATCACCCTAAAGCCCTGGGACCTCGCCATCGTCGAGGAGAATACTGCCAACTAGAGCTAGCCACCATGACGAGAGAATTACACGGGCATTAGGTAGGCCCAGGCTTCAGCCTGGGCATTTCGAAGCACAATAAATAAGCCTTACGAGGGGCCTCGATGGCCCCGAGCGTCTTGCCTGCGCTAATCCACGTATCCCATCCCTGCCAAAACCCCGCGCATGTAAGCAAAGCTCTTGATCATCCCCGGCAGCGGATCGTCATCGTGAATCTCATACTCCAGATCCACAAACCCCTTGTACCCGATAGCATGTAGCGCCTCGAAGATCTCGCGAATCGGCATCTTCCCATCGCCCACGTCCACCTGGCTTTCCTTCACTTTCAGATCCGCCAGGTCCTTCACATGCACGTCATAAAGCCGCGCTCCAGCCTTGCGAATCGCCTCCACCGGGTCCGTCCCCGACCGCTCCGTATGCCCCACATCGATGCACAGTCCAATCTTTTTATCCAGCGGTCCAATCACCTTCAAAATGTCCAGCGGCGAAGGCCACTGCTTATCCTCCGGCCCATGATTGTGAATCGCCAGACGGATATCGTACTTCTTGATCACCCGGTCCACCAACGGCAGCACCTCGCGCGTCGGGCTTCCCGCTATCAGAGACACACCAGCTCTCTTCGCATACTCAAACTTCTGCGTCACATCGGCTTCATCCGTCGAGGTGAAATAGATCACGCCTGTAGCCGTCAGCTCGATCCCCGCAGCCTTGTACGCAGCCACCGCGGCATCCGTCTCTTCAGGAGACTTCGACGGCAGATGGTCGTTCACATCCTTCGCATTCAAATGCGTCACATTCAACTGCTTCAAAAACTCGATCACATGCGCCCGATCGAACTTGTGAAACGAATAGCTCGCCACCCCCAGCTTGATTCGTGGCTTGGCCGTTTCAACCGCCGCACTCAGCATAGGCAGGCTCATTGCACGCGTAGACAATGCAGAGGCAGCCGCACTCAACACGGCTCCACTGCGCAGGAAACCTCTTCGACTCGTTGCAGACACCATGGCCGCGATACTAATATTGCCTCGCTACCGCTGTCTACCCGCGGTCGCTTCGTCCAATCGCCCGCCTCAATCGTCTCTAAAGAATCGCCCGCAGGAGCATCGATGACCCCACTCTCCCGACGAAGCTTCATCGCAGCAGCAAGCGCATCCGCCTTCAGCCTTCCCGCCATTCTCAAATCCGAGCAACTCGCCTCAGCCTTCCGCGTCGCCGTCATCAGCGACGAAATCTCTGCAGACTTCGATCACGCCTGTTCCATCGTCGCCACCGAATTTGGCCTGCAATGGATCGAGCTCCGCAGCATGTGGGGCAAGAACATCCTCAAACTCGACGACAAAGAGATCTCCAGCGCCATCGCCATCCTCAACAAGTACAAGCTCCGCGTTACCGACATCGCCAGCCCGCTCTTCAAGGCAGATTTTCCTGGTGCGCCGCGCTCCAAGTCCCGCCCTCCCGTCAGTCACGCGCAGGATGCCCACGGCGCGGATTTCACCTTCAAAGAACAGGAAGAAGTTCTCGAACGAAGCATCGCCCTCGCCAAACAATTCAAGACCGACCGCATCCGCTGCTTCGACTTCTGGCGTCTCGACGACCAGGCGCCCTATCGCCAAGCCATCAACGCCAAGCTCCTCGAAGCCGCCAACACCGCGGGTCAACACAACCTGCTTCTGGTCCTCGAAAACGAATTCGAATGCAACACCGCAACGGGAAGGGAATCGTCACAAACCCTGGCCGCCGTGCAGTCGCCCTACCTCATGCTCAACTGGGACCCTGGCAACGCCGTAGCACGCGGCGAACTCGACGCCTATCCCGCAGGCTGGGACGCACTGCCCAAAAATCGCATCGGTCACTGCCACGTAAAATGCGCCATCCCCAAACCCGGTACAAAGTCCGGCTTCGAATGGGCAGCTGTCGGCAAAGGCCAGCCCGACTGGGTTGCTCAATTCAAGGCACTCAAGAAATCCGGCTACCGTCACGCCGTAAGCCTTGAGACCCACTGGAGCGACGGTCAATCTCCCGAGACCTCCACGCGCACCAGTTGGGCCGGCATGAAAGAAGCCCTGCAAAAATCAGGCACCGCAGCGCCATCCACCGTACCAGGTGACTGGCCCAAAGTCGACATTCAGGGCTAAGCCCTGCAAGATTCACCTCAACAGGAGAAACAATGGACCGTCGCAGTTTTCTAGCATCCGCCGCCGCAGGCGCAGCAGCCGTTACCCTCGCCCCGTCGCGCGTTCTCGGCGCCAACAATCGCGTCCGCATCGGCATCATCGGCTCCGGCAGCCGCGGGCAGGAAGATATGCACGCCACCGTCGGCCTCAAGGATGTAGAGTTCGTCGCTATCGCCGACGCCTACTCCCGTCACCGCGACGAAGCCAAAGCCATCGCTCCCAACGCCGAGGTCTACGACGATCCCCGCCGCTTGCTCGACCGCAAAGACATCGACGGCGTCATCGTCGCCACGCCACTCTTCCTCCACCACAAATACTTCCTCGACACCCTCGCCTCCGGCAAAGATCTCTACTGCGAAAAAACCATGACCTGGAACATCGCCGAGGCCATCGACTGCCGGCAGGTAGCTTTCTCGTCCAAACAAATCATCCAGGTCGGCCTGCAGCACGAGTCAAGCGGAGAACACGCCGACGCAAAGCAATGGTTCCAGCAGGGCCTCGCCGGTCAGGTCCATCAAGTCGAGGCCTGGATGGGCCGCAACAGCCCGCACGGCCAGGGCCAATGGGTGCGCAAGATTCCCGCCGACTGCGACCCGCAGCACGTCGGCTGGAAGCTCTTCCTCAACGACCGCCCCGACGAACCCTTCAACGGCAACCGCTTTATCAACTGGCGCCTCTTCTGGGAGTTTTCCGGCGGCAACATCACCGAGAACATGGTTCACCAGATTGCCTGGATCATCACCGTCCTCGGCCTCAAAGAGCCCCTCGCAGCCACCATGTCCGGCGGCGTCTTCTCTGAGAAAGACGGCCGTCAAGTCCCCGACACCATCGCCGTCACGCTCGAGTATCCGGAGCTCACCGTCACCTGGCAGTCCACCTTTTCGAGCTCCCACTTCGGTCTCGGCGAACGCTTCCTCGGCAGCGACGGCGACATCGAGCATCTCTGGGGCACGACGGACATGGTCACCGGCAAATCCGCCTCCAGTGTGCGCTACTACCCTGAGAAAGCCAATCGCCCCAGCGGCTCAGCCATCACCGGAGAATCCAAAGGCGCAGACCACATGCAGAACTGGATCGACTGCATCCGCTCCCGCAAACAAGAGACCAACGCCCCCGTCGAAACCGGCTATCTCTCCGCAGTAGCCGCCCACATGGCCAACCTCGCCTACCGCCAGCAACGCCGCATCACCTGGGAAGAAGCCAAAGCCGCCAAGCAGGAGTACTGAGCCAAGCAGCATCGCAAACTTGATCTAATTCAGAGCAGACTTGCTCTAACTCAGAATTGTCATCCTGAGCGTAGCGAAGGACCCACTTTTGCCGATGCCTTTGTCTTTCTTGTTTGTCATTCCTGAAGGGAATCTGCTGCTATCTTTCCACTGCGGATAACAAGAACTGGGTGCCCCACATCTCGCTTCTGAGATGTGGGATCTTGCTAACTTGCCAACCCGCTACGAGCGAAGCGCGCCAACCCGCTACCGAAACAGATGCGGCACAAACCGGCTGACATTCGTCGTAATTATCCCCTCCGACTCACGAATGCCCATCCCCGCAGGCTCACCGTCAATCAGCCAGCTCCCAATCACCGCTGTCTTACCATCCACCTGCGCCAGCGAAGCCATCGCCTGATAAACAAAGCCATCCGCGACCGCATCCCCCGTCACCTCAACGCCCTCATGCCACGCCCAGTTGCGAAAGACTGAGATCCCCGAGCCCTCGCGTCCAAACAGCGGCTTGCGCACATAGTTCTGCATGTTCCGCGGACCATCCAGATACGCCGGCAGCAGCAGCTCATGATTCGGATTCAGCTCCCACAAAATCGCCAGCAGCGCCTTGTTCGACCAAAGCATCTTCCAGATCGGCTCAATCCACTGCACCGTCCCCGGCACTGTCTTCTGATTCAGAGCATCCATCGTAGCCAGCGCATGTTCGCCGAAGCTATCCTTCAGCAGCCACTCCCACGGATACAGCTTGAAGACGCTGCGAATCTCGCTACCATGCAAGTCGACAAAATGATTCTTCGCCCCATCCCAGCCAATCGCACGTATGGCCAGCGCCTCGGTCTTCAACCCCGCCTGCTGCGCCGTGTCCTGCAGATACGCGATGGTCATCGCATCTTCTTCAGCACCGTCATGGCTGAAGTAGACCGGCTGCGCTACATAAGGCTTCAAGTCTTTCCACTTGGCCACCAGCTTCTCGTGCAGCGAGTTGAACTGGTCTTCTTTCGGAAAGCAATCTTCCAGCCAGTACCACTGCGCCACGGCCGCTTCGACAAGCGCAGTCGGAGTATCGGCGTTGTACTCCAGCAGCTTGATCTGCCGCCCGTCATAAGCCAGATCCAGCCGCCCATACAGCGCCGGAGGCTCACTCTGCCAAGTCTCGCGAATGCGCTGCGCAGCCGCGGCCGGAATCTTCATCCGCTCCAGCCAGCCGCGCTCCAGAATCGCATCACCCGCAGCTAAAGCCAGCCGCTGAATCTCAGCCGTAGCCGCCTCCAGCCGGTCAACCTCCGCCGAAGAAAATTCCCAATACGCCGACTCATCCCAGTAAGGACTGCCATCCTCCAGCGTGTGATATGTCAGCCCAATCCGCTCGACGCTCTTCTGCCAGTTTTTCCGAGGAGAAATCGCATGACGCCGCACTACTCGCCACCCTCCCCGCCGCCTTCACCACCACCACCGCCAAATCCTCCGCGGCTCACACTGGCCCCAATCACGATATCGCCAACGTGTCCCCCACTCGAACCGCCATAGACATAGTGAAAGCCGCCACCGGCGTGGTTGGCGCAGTTGGCCTCCGGCATCAGGTGATTCTGTGCATCGACGCAGCTGCGTGGCCCGTCATGGCATCCAATCGATGCCAGTGCCACAGCAGCCAAAAGAGTTAGCGGAACTTCACGAGATTTGCGCATGGGGGCCTCAGTCGATGCTGCCAGAGTCCGGGCTGGAATACAAGAACTCCCTTTCTAGTAACCACGCATTCCCCATCACCCAGGGTTGGTATATTCGAGAACGAATGTGAGGAGCAACCATGGCAGCACGAGAACAGTTGACAGAAAAGATTCTCGCAGCAAAGCGGCGCCTCGCGCTGAAGTGGTCCACCATCGCCGCAGCGCTCGGTACCGGTTCCGTAGTCATGTACACCGCGGCATTGCTGGGCCAGTTTCCTCTTACCGCAGAAGAGGCCAACAAGGCCGTCGCTCTTCTCGAACTCGACGAAGACGACGCGCTCTTGCTGGTCGAATCGCCCAGTCGCGGTGCAGGCGTCGTCATGCCGCCCACCGATCCCCTCATTTATCGCTTCTACGAACTGGTGCAGAACTACGGCGCCACATGGAAAACCCTCATCGAAGAAGAGTTCGGTGATGGCATCATGAGCGCCATCGACTTCAATATGTCCATCGCCCGCCAAGCCGATCCCAAAGGCGATCGCGTCAAGATCGAGATGAGCGGCAAGTTTCTACCCTTCAAGCGGTATTAGGGAACCTTTGAATAAGTTGATGTTTTGAAAGGGCGTGGCTTCAGCCACGCCGCAACGGTAGTCAGAACAACGCGGCTTTAGCCGCCGAGAGGAATGCCGGACACTGGATCGGAGCTTCCTTAGGCCAGTCGCCAATCGAAATCCTGGAAGTGTGTTTAACCCGCTAGAATAGGGCTCCTATGGAGCCTGTCACTCACTTCCTCACCGGAGCCTGCATCGGCCGCGCCGGCTTCAACCGCCGCACTGCCTACGCCACGTTAGCCGCCACCCTGGCCGCCGAAGCTCCCGATCTTGATATCGTCTGGGGGTGGGCCGGCCCCGTCGCCGGCTTCGCCCACCATCGCGGCATCACCCACACCCTCATCGCAGCGCCTTTCGTAGCCCTCGCCGCCACCGGCGCCGTCTGGCTCGTCGACCGCTTAGTCAACCGCTTCCTTTCGCGCCGCAAAAACATAGAGCCACAGCCCATCCGCTGGCTCTGGGTCTGGTTCTCCGCCTTCGTCGCCGATCTCAGCCATCTCCTCCTCGACTGGACCAACAACTATGGTTTGCGCCCCTTTTTCCCCTTCAACACGCACTGGTATAGCGGCGACCTGGTCTTCATCGCCGAACCCATCATCTGGGCACTACTCCTTGCAGCGCTCATCTTTCCCGCATTGCTCAGCCTCACCGACCGCGAAGTAGGCGCGCGCCGCACCCGGTTCCGCGGCCGAGGCTGGGCCATCTTCGCCCTCACCGGCATGGTTCTTCTCTGGTGCTGGCGCTGGGCCGAACACGCCAATGGCATCAACCTCGTAGCCAACTCAAACGTCGCACCCACGCCGGTAAAACGCATCTCCCTCGAGCCCTACCCCACCATTCCCTGGCGCTGGCACGCCCTGCTCGAAACCGACACCACCTGGCAAACCGCCGAGGTAGATACGCACCGGGGTATTGTTGTGAGCGACCCGCAAATCAACGTCCTCTACAAACCGCCCTCAACCGCCGCCACTGAAGTGGCCCGCCACACCCGCCTCGGCCAGGTCTATCTCGACTGGTCCCAATGGCCCGTCGTCCGCGATCTCGGCCCCCGAGCCATCCCCGGCAACCCGCCTCCCAACCTCCCGCCGCCGCGAACCTGGTCGGCAGTCGAATTCAGCGATCTGCGTTTCGCCTACGCCTACACCCACACCAGCATGACCGGCAGTTCCCAACAAAGCGTCGAACAGATGCTCGCCAGCGCCGGCCTCTCCGGCTGGGCCTATGTCATCGACGGCAAAGAAGAAGCCGGCCAGTTTATGGGCAGCCGCGAACAGAAATAGCTCGTCCGATAGCTGCTATGTCTTCCTACGGTAGAGGTTTTATCGGAGGGAGCAGTGGCCTTCAGGCCACTAAAAATAGACATTCAATCCGAGGGGCTTCAGCCCCGGGTCTTTAGAGAATGCTGAAAAGTTTTGAAAGGGCGCGGCTTCAGCCGCGCCATCAACCGAATCATGCAAATCCGGCTTTAGCCGCCGAGGGAATGTTCTGTTTTCGATTTTCAATATCTTCTCGCTGCAAGGTCAGAATTTTGCCCAGCGACCGCGTCGCCATTTGCCTCCATCGGCACATTTGTTGATTCTGTGAAAAAATCGAAGTTGACCCTGGGGTAGTTCATCCCCAGAATGAAATCTGCCCTAACCCGGCAAGATCCGATTCCCGGGATTCCCAGTCTTCGAGGTACCCATGCCCGCATATCTGCTCCTGATTCTCGCTCTTCTGCTCCGCCCCGGCATTCTGCCTCACACCGGCTGGTTCGGATTCACCGCTATCGGCGCATCCCTGCTCTACTTCGGCGCGCGCCGCAACTGGAGCGAAATGCTGCTCCCCGTCGCCGCTCTCGCCGCCGTCGACTACTACCTCACCGCCCACGTCTACAGCTACGAGTTCCATGCCCAGGACTACCTCGTCACCTGGGGCTGGTATGTCGCCGCCATAGTCCTCGGCCGCATTCTTCTCGCCTCCAAGGTTTCTCCCATACGAGTTGCCTCGGCCGCTCTCCTCGGACCAACCTCCTTCTTCCTGATCTCGAACTACGCAGTCTGGCTCGGCGCTCACTACCCCGGTGGCATGTACGCACCAGGCTTCGGTGGGCTGCTCACATGCCTCATCGCCGGCCTGCCCTTCTACGGCCGCGACGTTGTCTCCACCGGCCTCGTGCTAACGCTCGCCTTCGGCATTCCGGCAACCGTCCGCCGCCTGCAGGAAAACCGGGCGCTTGCCGGTCAGCACACCCTCTAACTAAACTTTCTCGATCGATCGACCGTCCATTGGCTCAAGAAACACCTGCGGAGTCTCTCAGTTTTGAATGAATTGTCATTCTGAGGAGCCGGCGGCGACGAAGAATCCATATTCTCTTTACGCGCACCGGGACAGGACAAAACCGCAGGTCGATTTCCCCGCGTGCGCCCAATTTGCGATACTGACTTGTCATGCCAATAGCTAACCTGCAACAAGCCGCGCAGCAGATCGCCACCTTCCTCAACGCAGTCGTCCGCCTCGGCGGCCTGCGTCTCAAGTACCGCATCAGTGCCGGCCCCGTCCCCGCAGACTCAGAGCACATCGGCGCCGAAGTGCTCAATGTCGAGCTCCTCGGCCAGGACGCCCCCTTGCTCACCCAGCGTGGCGGCGAACTCCTGCGGTCTTTGGAGCACATCGCCATCCAGATCCTGCGTCTGGACGTCCGCGAGCACGATCTGGTCAGCTTCGACGCCCTCAACTTCAAAGCCCTCCGCCAGCAGGAGATTCAGCGCTCCGCCGAACTCGCCGCCGAGCGCGTCCGCCAAACCGGCACGCCCTACAGCTTCCCACCCACCAACTCCCGCGAACGCCGCCTCCTCCACCTCGCCGTCAAAAACATCGAAGACGTCGAATCAGCCTCCATCGGCGAAGGCCAGGATCGCTACCTGGTCGTTTATCCCAAAGGCCGCACCGACCTGCCTGCTCCCACCCCCGTAATGCCCACCCGCAACAGCTACGACAACCGGGGCAATCGCAGCGACCGCGAGAGGGGCAACCGAGGTGATCGCCCCAGGCGCGACAGAGACTACAACCGCAGATAGCCAGCTCTCGTTTTGGCGAGTGTAACTCCGGTGCTGTATATTTCGGGGCATTACCCTCCTCGACTCGAAAGGTGGTTTCGTGCGCAAGCATCTTTGGTCTGTTTCTCTGTTAGCTCTCGCTCTAACCCAATTCTCTTGTGCTGCTCTCAGTACGGATTCCACCTCGAAGCACAGCAACGATGATGTCCCTTCGATTATTGTCTCGGGCATGGATGCATACAAGACCAAAGGTCCGGATGAGGCTGTCAAAACCTGGATCAAAGGCAGTCCTGTCGAAGGAAGCAAGGAAGCGTTGAGTCAGTCTAATAATTTGCGCCAGATTCAGGATTTCTATGGTTCTTACCAATCCTTCGATTTAATCAGCATGAGGGAGTTATCGCCCTCCGTCCGAATTTATTATCTTGCAATGAATTTCGACAAAGGTCCGTTGTTTGCTAAGTTTATTCTGTATCGGGCCGAGCAGGGATGGATTCTCACCAGCTTCTTATTCAATACTTCAGATACCGCAATTCTGCCGACGCCTTCGACGAAATAGTGACAGTGCCGCTTATCTTTTCGCACGGGCCGTGATCTCTATTCGTTAGTGTTGCAGATCGCATTCATCCCGCTGAAGTTACCCTTCGTCCCGGTAACCCTGCGCTTCGTCCCGCCTGCGCGCACGTGACGGCTATTCTGCCCTCAATTTGCCCCCATATGCGAAAATCGCTTGATTCGGTTCCCTCCGGATCACGAAAGGCAGGCCAGCCCTCCCATGAAAACGCGCGCAGCCACGCTCCCCATCACAGCCCTCCTCGGTACAATCTTCGCCGCCCTCGCCTCTCCGGCCGCGCCGCCTGAAACACGCAATACCCCGCTTCCTGCCGCCCTCGAGAAGCAGTTCCTCGATACCACCGCCGACCCTTGCGTCAACTTCGCTCAATACGCCTGCGGCAAGTTCTCCCAGCTCCATCCCATTCCCCCCGACCGCTCCTCCTTCGGAACCGGCGCCATCCTCTTTCAGCACACCGAGTTCCAGCTTCAGTCCCTGCTTGAAAAAGTCCAGGCCAATAACCCTTCCCGCACCGCCAACGAGCAGAAGGTTGGCGACTATTACGCCACCTGCATGGACTCCGCCGCCGTCGAAGCCGCCGGCCTCAAGCCCCTCCAGCCCGAACTCGAACGCATCGCTGCCCTCAAAGACAAAAGCGAGCTGACCGCCCTCCTCGCCCACTACCAGATCACCAATGTCCCCGCCTTCTTCACCTACGGCGAGCAGCAGGACTTCAAAGACGCCCGTAAGCAGATCGCCGTCGTCGATCAAGGCGGCATGGGCCTGCCCGAGCGCGACTACTACCTCCGTACCGGCGATCAGGCTGAAAAGACCCGCCAGCAATACGTCCAGCACATCGCCAACATGCTCAAGCTCACCGGCGAACCCGAAGCCGCAGCCACCGCCGATGCACAGAAGATCATGCAGCTCGAAACCGCGCTCGCAAAAGTCTCACTCGACATCACCTCCCAGCGCGATCCGAAGAATGTCTACCACCCCATGTCCGTCTCCGATCTCGCCGCACTCACGCCCGAGATCGCCTGGACAACCCTCTTCTCTGAATCCGGTGCCCCAGCTGTCACCGATCTCAACGTCGCCAATCCCGACTTCTTCAAGGGCCTCCACACCCTCCTTCAGTCCACCGATCTCGATACCATCAAGGTCTACCTCCGCTGGCAATACCTCAACAGCGTCCCCAGCTACGCCTATCCCGCCGCCATCGATGCCGAAGTCTTCAACTTCTACGGACATCAGTTAAGCGGCCAGCCTGAGCAGCGCGCTCGCTGGAAGCGCTGTTCCCAGGCCACAGACGGGGCTCTTGGCGAGGCCCTCGGCGAAGCCTACGTCAAGGCCTACTTCACCCCTGAGAACAAGGCCAAGACCGTCCAGATGGTCAAAGACATTGAAGGCGCCATGGACAAGGACATAGACACCCTCGCCTGGATGAGCGCCGAGACCAAGCTCAAAGCCAAAGACAAGCTCCATCGCGTCGCCGACAAGATTGGCTATCCAGACCACTGGCGCGACTACTCCACCCTCAACGTCGTCCGTGGAGACGCCGTCGGCAATGCCTCCCGCTCTGCCATCTTTGAGAACCATCGCGTGCTCGCCAAAATCGGCCAGCCCGTCGACCGCGGCGAGTGGGGCATGACGCCGCCCACCGTCGATGCCTACTACAACCCCAGCATGAACGACATCAACTTCCCCGCCGGCATTCTCCAGTCGCCCTTCTACTCCGCCGATGCCACCGACGCTGAGAACTACGGCCACGTCGGCGCCATCGTCGGCCATGAGCTCACCCATGGCTTCGACGATGAAGGCCGCAGATTCGATGGCAGCGGCAACCTCTCCGACTGGTGGACTGCGGAAGACAGCAAGCAGTACGACACCCGGACAGATTGCGAAGTGAAGGAGTACTCCGGCTTCACCGCCGTCGATGATGTCAAAGTCAATGGCAAGCTAACCCTCGGTGAAAACACCGCCGACAACGGCGGCCTGCGCCTCGCCCTCATCGCCCTTCAGGAAGACGCCAAACGCAAAAACATCGACCTCAATAAAAAAGACGACAGTGGCTACACCCCTCTGCAGCAGTTCTTCCTCGCCTACGGGCAGGACTGGTGCGGCGAAAACCGCCCCGAGCAGGTCCGCCTCCAGGTCCAGACCGATCCCCACTCACCGCGTGAGTTCCGCATCAAAGGAGTCATCCTCAACATGCCCGAGTTCGGCCAGGCCTTCGGCTGCAAACCCGGCCAGCCCATGACGCCCGTCAACGCCTGCCGAGTCTGGTAGCACTTCATAAGTGACGATTAGGCGACCAAGCGGGTGCCCCACCTTCGACGCAGTCTTATCGCGTCTAAGGTGGGATACTTTGTATCTATAGGTTTTATAAGTTGCAGGCGCTCCATACACCTTAGTGCGCCTGCGTTCTTGTTCCAGCAGTCGACTCTGACGCCGCACGAGTAGCTGCCTTCTCACCCTCCGGCGCCACCCGGCAAACCTTAGGCACATTCGCCATCTGCCTAACAAACACCCGATAACTCGGCCCTCCCGGCTGCAGCGTAGACCAATAACTAAACCGGCTCAGCAATGGCCTTCTCAGCGCAATCAACTGGTTATCGAGAATCAGAACTCCGCACTTAAGGTTATTCTCCGGCTGCAAAATCGTCTTTGCCGGATCATGCTCCGCCAGCTTCCGGTCCGCCTCCCAATCGAAATCGCAACCATACCGCTTCGCATCCATGTACGTCAGTTGCAGCAACCCCTCGCTGCGCACCATACGCTTGGTCACATCGTCCTTCACAGCGACTTCCGGCTCCGTATGACGAACATTGGTCGTCGGCGACAGTCCAGCCTCCGCGCCGGCAAGCGCCTGAAAGAAATAAGCCCAGAAAGCCCGTTTGTCGCCTTCGCTTAGCACCGCAAATCGCGGACAAAACGGCCGCACATCCCGAGCCACCTTCGCCGACAACAGATTCGCCGGAAGCGCTTCCTCAACCACACGATCCCAATCCGGATCCCATGTCTTCCCGCCCACCTCTTCTCTCTTCTCTTCAATCGGAGTCGCCGGTGCAGGCTTTATCTCCTGCTGAGCAACTGCCACCACCGGCACAGGAGCAGGTTTCCTGCAGCTAGCCAACAACGTCAGCCCTGCGCAACAGGTCAAACTCGCTACTCGCCACCGCATCGTACTCACCACTTCAATGCTCAGATGCAATCCGCGCACGCATAAGCCAGGAGAACAGCCCTCAATGGATCACCGCAGCACAAAATCATCCTGTCACTGTATGCAACAATACCGCCCATGCGCTCTCTCTCCGCCGCTCTGAGCCTTCTGGCACTCGCAACCATCCCAGCACTCGCCACCACCCCGATCTTCGCCCAGTCCCCCAAAAGCTACGACTGCTACCGCGCCACCACCCCCATCCACATCGACGGCAACCTGAACGATCCAGCCTGGCGCGCCGCCCCCTGGACCACCAACTTCATCGACATTCAAGGCTCTTCCCAACCCCGCCCGCGCTTCCGCACCCGCGCCAAAGTCCTCTGGGACGACACCTACCTCTACGTCGCCGCCGAGCTCCAGGAGCCCGACGTCCACGCCACCCTAACCCAGCACGATTCCCTCATCTACCAAGACAACAACTTCGAAGTCTTCCTCAAGCCCTTCGCCAACTCCTCCGGCTACTTCGAATTCGAGATCAACGCCCTCAACACCAGCTGGGATCTCTACATGAGCAAGCCCTACAACAAAGGCGGCAAAGCCGACAGCAGTTGGGAGATCCCCGGCCTCAAAACCGCCATCGCCGTCGACGGCACCCTCAACAAAAGCACCGACAAAGACCACGGCTGGACCGTAGAAATGGCCTTTCCCTGGACTGCCTTCACCTCCCGCCTGCCCGTAACTACCCCCAAAATCGGTGATGAATGGCGCTTCAACTTCAGCCGCGCCGAGTGGAAAGCCGGCCAGCCCAAAGAAGACTACTGGGTCTGGACCTCCCAAGGCGCCATCAACATGCACATCCCCGAACGCTGGGGCTACCTGCGCCTGCGCGGCAATCGTTAAAATCCATCTGTCATCGAGCCAACTTCCCGGCAGAGCGCGACATTCTGCAATCTCCAGTGTTTTCCTCCAACAGGGAAGCCGTGCTTCGAAAGCAATGACCGATAGATGATCGAAGCCAGAGGCTCCGGTAGCTCAAACTCTCAGCCGGAATCGAGGACATCCTATGGCCATCCAAGCGCGGCTCGTTCAAACATCGCTCGCCGCACTCGTCTTATTCGCTGCATACTGCCAGCTTTCTTCAATCTCAGCCACAGCTGAAGCTCCCACAGCGCTTTGCAGCCCCGTCTTAACCAAACCAATCGTTGTCGCCTCTCCTACCCAGCGCCTGCAGGCAGGCCAAAGGGCCCAGCCGCCGTTGACCGACATCTTTGCCTGGCCCGACACACCCTTGGGCGTTATCAAGACCGCAACCGGCTACGAGTTTTTCGGCAGCGACGGTGGCTATCACGCCCAGCAAACCTGGGAAGGCAATCTGGTAGGCAATAACAAGGGCGGTTCGATCGTCGTCACCTCCGGCACACTGGACAAGCCCCTCGGTTCAGGCGATCCGTTGAACATCAGCATCACCCGCAATCCCGACCCGGCAGTGGACCCCAATTACCTCAGCTATGGCTACATGGGCGGAGGCCCCGTCTATCAAATCCCCCCGGACATGCCTCACGCCGGTGCCTTGCTCGCGACCTACCACGCCGAGCTCCCCACCGACGCTCTCTACGCAGCCCTTGGTCTCGCCGCGTCCACCGACAATGGGCGGCATTGGACCGACCTGGGCGAAATCATCCGCCTCAACCAGGCCTACGCCCTCGGCCTCGACGGATTTGAGATCGGCGACGGGCCGCTCGTTCTGTCCCCCGACGGCAGATATTTCTACCTTTACTTTCCCGACTGGATCGCCAACGGCACGCTCCACACCACCAAGCCAACCGGAGCCTCCACAACCACCCACGTCTCCGTCGCCCGCGCCCTTGTAAGCTCGGTTCTGGAGGCAGCCTTTGGCCCCGCGCAGCCGTCAGCCGCAGTCGGCCTGGATCCCGCTCTCCCGCTCGGTCCGCATACCGTCGCCTTCGAGAAGTTCTATGAAGGAAAGTGGGATCTCCAGCCCGGCCTCGGTGGCGCGTCCACCGACCTCAGCCCAAAATCCGCATACTCCGGATACATCGACATCCACTTCAACAGCGCCCTCAAGCGTTATGTGATGATCATCTCCAACGACACCAACTTCGCCTACGCCGAATCCGTCGACGGCCTCACCTGGACCGTTCCAACCCTGCTCGGCAACTTCGACACCATCGCAGCCTATCCCACCGCCGTAGGCCTGGGTGACGATCCACACATCCTGGGCAGCAGCTACTACATCTACTTCACCCACCTGCCCACCGACGACACCGGCTGGACCAACGGCTCCCTGCAACGCCTCACCCTCACCTGCCAGTGATCCCGCATCTGAACCACTGGCTCAGCCCGCTGATAAAATTGTCATCCTGAGCGCAGCGAAGGACCTGCTTTTACTTTTCTCGCAGGGTGCCGGAGAAGCCAAACATTACCGGCCATGCAGAGTTACTGAAATTTCAGTATTGCCGCCGAGCACCATGCGTTAGATTTGAATACTATGCATCGCTCCAGGCTGGCTTTTGCCCTTGCAACCTGCGCACTTTTTTGCGCGAACGTCGCCCTCCACTCCCAGACCAAATCAGCAACCCCCGAAGCCGCTTTGAACGCCAACTTCGCGCGCGACCCCGCACAGCCCATCGATCAGCCTTACATCGACGCGATGCATAAATACACCACCGATCCGGCCTTCACCTCGCCGCTCGTCGATTACCTTCCCGCCTCAAAGACCGTTCCTACGCCCGCGAAACTTCTCGGCGATGTCGCAGGCGCACCCGACATGCTTCCCTACGCCGAAGACGTCTACAAATACTTCCGCATGTTGGAGTCCAGCAGCCCGCGCGTCAAAGTCTTCACCATCGGCCACACCGAAGAGGGCCGCGAAATGATCGCCGCTGCCATCGCCGATCCCGAGATCCTCTCCAAATACAAAGAGAACAACGCCCGTCTCGCCCAGCTCGCCGATCCGCGCACCATCAATCTCGACGACGCCAAGGCCCGTCCGCTCATCGACGCATCCTTCCCCGTCTACTACATCACCGGCACCATCCACTCCCCTGAAACCGGCGCGCCCACCGCGCTCATGGAGCTCGCCTATCGCCTCGCCGTCGACAACGCTCCCTACATCAAGTACATCCGCTCGCACATGATCGTGCTCATCACCCCGGTCGTCGAAGTCGATGGCCGCGACCGCATGGTCGACATCTATCGCTGGCACAAGGCCCATCCCAATCAGGATTGGCCGCGCCTCCTCTATTGGGGCCACTACGTCGCGCATGACAACAACCGCGACGCCATGGGCATGACCCTCGCCCTCACCCGCAACGTCCTCGACACCTACATCGACTGGCATGCCCAGGTTCTGCACGATCTGCACGAGTCCGTGCCCTTCCTCTACGACAACACCGTGGGCGACGGCCCCTACAACGCCTGGGTCGATCCCTTGTTAGCCGATGAATGGGCCGAGCTAGGCTGGAACAACGTCGCTCAAATGCAATCCCTCGGCATGCCCGGCGTCTTCACCCACGGCGACTTCGACACCTGGAGTCCCGGCTATCTGATGTTCCTCGCCGGCATGCACAACGGCATCAGCCGCCTCTATGAAACCTTCGGCAACGGCGGCGCAGACACCGAAAAGCGCATCCTCACCCCAGAAGAGTATTCACGCACCTGGTACCGCCAGAACCCTCCCTATCCCGTCGTCACCTGGTCTCAGCGCGATAACAACAACTACGAAGAATCCGCCCTGCTCACCACGATTTCCTACTTCTCTCGCAACACCCATCACTTCCTCGAGAACTACTACCGCAAGAGCAAGCGCTCCGTAGAAAAGCCAACGCTCGAAGGGCCATACGCCTACGTCATCCCCGCCGACGCCGCCTCGGCCAATCGCGAAGTCGAACTGCTCAAAACCCTCAAGCGCCAGCATGTCGAGCTGCAAGTTCTCTCTGAACCCGCCACCTGCTCTCTGCCTCCCGAGAAGCGCGGCGACAAGCTCAAGCAGGAAACCTTCCCCGCTGGCAGCGTCATCGTCCGCATGGACCAGCCCTACTCCCGCGTGGCAGACGCTCTGCTCGATCGTCAATTCTGGGCTCCCGACGATCCGCAAAAACATCCCTACGACGACACCGGATGGTCCTTCACCCAGCTCTTCAACGTGCGCACCGTCCGCCTCGTCGACTCAAAAATTCTCAGCTCTAAAATGACCCCGCTCGACGACCTCTCCACCATCACCGGCAAGCTTTCGGGATCGGGTTCAGTCCTCGCCATCGCCAACACCGGCCAGACCACGCTGCTCACCCTCGCCTACAAGCTCAAAGGCGCAACAATCCAGGTCGCCGACAAACCCTTCGACGCCGACAGCCATCACTACCCCGCAGGCTCGCTCCTCATCACCAACGCATCCGACGCTCCCGATGCCAAGCTCGCCGACATCCTGCGCAGCCTCGCCCTCGACGCCGCCCATCTCACTTCGGCACCCTCCGTCCCGACACATCCCGTAACCGCGCCGCGCATCGCCTTCATGCACACCTGGATCGCCACCCAGACCGAGGGCTGGTGGCGCTATGCGTTCGATACCGCCGGTGTCCCCTTTAGCTACATCAGCACCCAGACCGTCGCCAAAGAGGCCGACCTCCGCTCCAAGTACGACGTCATCGTCTTCGCTCCCGTAGGCCGCTCCTCCACGCTCGACATTCTCAACGGCACGCCCACGTGGAACAACGCCATGCCCTGGCAGAAGTCCGACATCACCCCTAACCTCCCCATGCTCGACAGCACCGATGACATCCGTCCCGGCCTCGGCTACGACGGCCTCGCCCACCTCAAGTCCTTCGTCGAACAAGGCGGCCTGCTCATCACCAGCGAAGACACCGCCCAGTTCGCCATCGACACCGGCCTCGCCCTCGGCGTCAGCGTCGCGCCCCATGATGATGCTCGCGTCGTCGGCACCGTGCTCAACAGCACCTTCGTCGCTAAGGACAATCCCATCGCCTTCGGCTACGGCGCCAACGTCCCGGTCATGAGCGCCAGCGGCCTTGTCTTCAACGTCAGCAACACCACCAGCCGCGCCAGCGGCCGCCTTCTCATGGATCCCTACGCCGAGCGCCCCACCGGCCGCGGCACTGTCGATGACAGCGACGAAGTCCCCGGCCGCAAAATCGCCGAGCCCGAACCGCTCGTCAAACAACAGCCCTGGGAGCCCAAAAAGCTCGACGAAGAGCAGACCCGCAACAACCCACGCGTAATCCCCGCGCAACTGCGTCCTGACGTGATCCTGCGCTTCACCGACGCCAAAACCCTGCTGCTCTCCGGCCTTCTCGACAAGCCATCTTCCATCGCCGAACACGCCATCGTAGTCGACGCCCACCTCGGCCAGGGCAACGTCCTCCTCTTCGGCAACAATCCCATCTACCGCGGCGAAACCATCGGCACCTACGCGTTAGTCTTCAACGCCATCCTCAACTACCAGCACCTGGCCCACGAACCCGCAACAGCAGACAAGCACTAGTTAGTTCTTGTCTTTGTCGTTGTTTTTCTGTCTGTCATTCCCGAAGGGAATCTGCTTTACTCAACCGGCCAAGAGCAAGAAATCCGGGGTGCCCCATCCTTGAATCGCCTTTGATTCAAGGGTGGGATGACCAATCTCCATCGAGCCGGCCTGCCGCACCTTTGTTTCTGCTTTGGCAGTTGCCTTTGTTTTTCTTGTTGTCATTCCCGCAGGGAATCTGCTTCACAAAATTGACTTGCTAGGTTAACTGGGTCAAACTACGCGCGTAGACTATTCTCGCGAGATACCTATGCGAATCAAACCACGAATTTCAACGTCGGTTATATGTGTCGCAATTGTTTCTTCCGCCGTAGCGCTTGGTGGCCTCGCCACCAAGTGTGCAGAAACCCAGTTACCTGGCAAGAGGATGATTCGTGTTCCTTCGCCAGATGGTCATTGGGTGTTGATTTCATCGCCGCTCATGCCTTCGGGTGATGGAACTCTGTCCATCGAAGAATCAAAAACTGGTCAACATACAGTCGTGAAACATTTTGAACGTTCGTTAGGAGTCGGTTGGAGTCCAGACAGCAAGGCCTATTTTCTAAATGATCAAGAAGGCAGCAACATCACAGAGGCTTACGTCTACTGGCCTGAAAAAGCGGATCCCCTTCGGCTCGATGATCTGATACTCAAACACGACACCGAGGCAAATGCAATTCGAGCAGACCACACTTACTTTCGTATCCGCCGTTGGTACAACACACAAACTTTGCTAGTCGAATATTGCGGATACAGTTCAGAGTCCCCGACGGTGCAATTCGATTTTTTCTATCGCGTTTACTTGACTGGTTCCGGACATCCGGAAGCATCAATTCGGCGGCTATCGCACAAAGTCGGTCCGATAGACCTCGCCATAAACGAATGCTCCCGATAGGAATTCAAAGCAGAAACAATACGAGATCTAGAATGGCGAAGCGCTTCGGTATGCAACAATACCGCCCATGCGCCATCTTCTTACGCTGCTGCTCGTCCTCTGTTTGATCTCCGCCGCCCAAGCCCAAAAACGCCTCGTCCTAATCGACCAGGACGGCTCTGGCCCCGGCGGCTCCAACCAGATGGCCATGATGGTCCTCCTGCAATCCCCGCAGGTCCAGATCCTCGGCATCACCATGGTCACCGGCAACGCCTGGCGCGACGAAGAAACCCAGCACACCCTCCGCATGTTGGAGCTGATTGGCCGCACCGACGTCTCCGTAGCCCAGGGAGCCGTCTTCCCGCTCCTACGCACCCAGCAAGAGACCCTCCTCGAAGCCCCACTCGTAGGCAACGTCGACTGGCTGGGCGCCTGGGGTGGCGGCCCAACCACCCTCTCCGCCGACGGAGCTCCCGAGAAAGCCCCTGACGGCCAGTCAGTTATCTATCAAAAAACCCACGGCCCCTACGAAATCCCGC
>Ga0206868_10004_pt1 | contig 87857 bp, 74 predicted proteins | sample Alteio_BWOrgCont_38_FD_152901 | JGI IMG/M metagenome (GOLD analysis project Ga0206868, IMG submission 152901) | Enriched cells from forest soil in Barre Woods Harvard Forest LTER site, Petersham, Massachusetts, United States -... | ecosystem: Environmental > Terrestrial > Soil > Temperate forest >... | reverse complement strand
CTGCGCCCTAACATATCGCGCCAATTAGTTATTCCTACATCTCGTGCGTGGCTATCATTGGAGTCTATATATTTTCCCTTTAAATCCTTACAATAAAATTGAAATGGTAAATTTTCAAGCGATTTTTTTTGCAACTTATCTAATTGAGTATGGTCAAAAAACGCAATCAAATTTTGTAATAAATCCATAGTTTGCTCTTTTTTACGTTTTAAGTGACTACAGTACATTATTAAAGATGTTTGGTTGTATTCAATATTAACTACTTTTCTCTATTTTTTCCACCGTAATCTTTACGGTGGTTAAATTGTTGATATTAATTAATGCGTCATCCCATCTGATTTCATCGTGAAAAAATTTTCAAAAACAGATTTTTCCATCACCGTATTTTTCTACGGTAGTAATAAAAAATAATTTTATTACTATGTAAAAGAAAGTTTGGTTTTTAAATTTTTATTTAATGAAAAATTAACAATTTACATAGGAGAACAACGATGGACAACAGAAAAAGTGAAATTGAAGTAAAAAATCAAGTTGGCGATGACGACACTGTAAGTCGAAAGACATCGTCTTGGCACATTTTGTTAGACGGTATTAGTGGTATTTCAAGAAAACACGAACGAGCCAGGAAAAAGGTATTTATCAGCTATGCCTGGCCTGATTCTGACAAAAAACATCCAAAAACCGTTAAACTTCACAGATGGTTAGAACATTTAAAAGAAAATCTTTTATGCGCTGGTATGAAAGAAGTATTCTTAGACGTACATAGTATGAGTGGTAATTTTAAAGAGACAATGTTAAGAGAATTAACAGAGAGCGATTTTGTTATCCCCATTTTGACACCACAATTCTTAGAACGTGCACACAACAAGGAGACTAATCTAGCTTTTGAGTTTGAACAAACGCTTATTAAAGCCCAAGCTAATCCTGCCTCTATTGTACCTATTTTGCTAGAAGGAAGCTTTCAAGATGTCGTGAAAGATGAGCTCGCTATTTGGCGTGAGGACATGGTCTATACAGTACAAGACAATATAAAACCTCTGTTAGTCAACTTGTCGAATCCGCTTGGGTTGATCCCCGTGCTCTATGGTTTAAAAAATGAGGGACAAGACAAATATCAACAAGACTATCAGCATTTACTAACGATTTGGCGAAATAGTGATCTTGATCATCTACCGTCTTTTTCACCTAGGCCATTTAAGCGGATTGAACGGTCAGATGCACTCCAACATCTTGTAGATGGTTTTAAGCAAGCAGCCAATGGAAAAACGCCGCCTATTCAGGTAATCCAAGGCATTGCCGGCGTGGGTAAAACACAATTAGCTATCAGCTATGCTCACCAATACCATAAAGAGAAAAACGGTCAAGGTTTTGTGTGCTGGATCGAGGCCGATGAAATGAATTTACCTTCTCAATGGTCTCGCCTAGGGACTGCACTTGAACTTAATTTGCAAGGCCTCTCTGCCCAAGAACAGCTACAAGAAATTCGCATAGCACTTTCTAAAAAAGAAAATTGGCTGATTATCTTGGATAATGTGCAAGATAAGGAAGCTCTCGAAGGTTTTCTGCCTCAAGAACAATTGCCTACTCAACAGGTTCTGATTGCAAGCCGCAGTCTGAATTGGAGCGGGTATCCTGTTTATAATCTGACGCCTTTTACATCGAAAGAGTCACAAATTTATTTTGAAAACATTCTTAATAAATCACTTCATGAAGGATCGGATGCGTTAGCCGCAGAGTTTGGACATTTACCCTTAGCACTGTCTCATATCACTGCTTATATGAATGAAAGAAATATGACGGCACAGGCATACCATAAGATCTACAAAAAAAAAGGTGTGGTGTTGCTTGCGAAGAGTATTAAAGATGAATCGTCTAAAGCCAAGTATACTGACACTGTGGTCAGTGCCTATCAATCTTCTATTGATCAACTCACAAAAAAAAGCCCGCAGGCAGCTAAGTTTCTTAAAATTTGTGCTTATCTGGATCTTGAGCACATTGAACAAGAATTATTACAGTCGCTTTTGAAGATTGACGAGGAAATGTATCATGAGTGTAATAAAGCCATTGCTAAATGCGGTCTCTTAATTGGAAAAGAAAATACTCTTCATGTACGTTTTTTCGTACAAACAGTGATTCGCTATATCCAATCAAGGGGCGACGTGTTTGCTAAGCGTCTAAAACCAATAGCAGAAGCGCTAATAGCGCTCCATACTAATACAAAAGACCCTAAAAAACGTCATATAGTAGAATTGCATTTGGAAACACTTGTAAACCACGTGCGCTCTTTCGCTGAAGCAGAAAATGCAGCACCTGATCGTGTTGATTGCTTAACACAGCTAAAACAAGCATTAGCAGAAAAAACCGCAGCTGAGCAAGCGCAAAAACTGCTGGCAGAGCAGGCAGCTAAAGCGGAACAAGCAGAGAAATGGAAAGCAGAAGAAGCAGAAAAGCGTCGGGTAGCAGAAGAGAAAAAAGAAGATGAAGAAAAAATGGAAGGACGGATTAAAAACTATTCTCCTCTTTTGAAACTCGCGGCTGCGCCGGTGCGTGCTTTCTGGGAATCGGCAGACAGGACACCAAGGCAAGTGGCACAATTTTTACGGTTAGTAATCGAAGGCGAACAAGACCAAGCAGAAGCCATACTAAAAGTCACTCCTAATTTAGTCTTACAATCTGGCAAAGTGATTGATTTATCTAAACGCCAATTCGAATGCATCACGGCGTTCCAGTATGCAGTGTGGGCAAGGGATTGGCACATGTGGACGATGCTCTTAAAGTATCTCTCCAAAGAAGAGGCGGCACTGCAACTGCGTGCCTTAGAAAAATATGGTACAGAACATGGAACACATTTTGATTTTAAGCCATTGATACGTGCATACGAGACGCTGGAGCAGAATTGGGATAATTGGAAAGCTGAAGAAGAAAAACGTGATATTCATTGGGTGAAACAAATCGGAAAAGAGCTGTTCTTAGTGCCGACACATGTTGCGAACGAGTACAGCAGGCCTGATAACTCGTTTCATCTGTCACCGGACTTTACGCAGGCAGTGTTACCGAGGAAGCGAGGTCAACAGGACAAAGAGTGGTACGATCAAGCATTAGGCAGGGAGTGGAGCTGGGTGAGGGAGCGTGATAGTGCTACACATACATGGAGTCTCAAAATACGTTATAAAGCTAATAATAACGACTATAAAGCGCAAATAGATAAGCATGCTGTGCAGCGCTTAGAAGAGACGCGCGAGCAACAATTGAAAGACTTGCGAGTGGATTTGTATCAAAACAAAGCTGTGCTAAATGGGGAAAATCGTTCTTGTACACAAAATGCGATGAAAAAATTATCGTCTATTTCACCTTCAAATATACCTCATTCTTTGGGTTCTGCTTCTGAACCTGAACTTTCAAACTTATCAACAAGCTCTTTCTCTTCCATCCATTCTTCAAGCAGCGTTTCTTCTAGTTCTGCCTTATTTGATAGAGGATTTTTTAGACCTAGTCCTCAAAAAAATAATAATTTCGATGAGAAAACAGCCGAAGAGCTACAAATGAAATTATCTGAATTGACAGCCCAGAGAGATGCTTTACTTGATTTAAAGCAAAAAGGAAGAGGGTCGCATCGTAGTAAATTAGAGAAGATGTATGATGAATTATCAGCTAAGATAACTGATATTGATAGAGAAATACGTGTAATGCTAGATCCAGGTGACGGCAGCTCTCCCCAACAACTTCTACCTTTACAATCTGGAAGTGGTGCAGGTTTTGACAGCTAACCTTTCTAGGATAAGCCATTGACAGGAGGAAAAGTACTATTCCCCAGTAAAAATGTACTGGGGAATAGTGTTTGTATGTGTGATTCATAGATATCCTTTCAACAAATGCTTCAATATAATGACCCCCGCAATTTAGACCACTCAAACAGAAAAATTTAGGCCATAATAGTCTTCCCGTTGGAGGAGAAAATGGCTAAACATCTCTCATTGAATCGTCAGTTACGTGTTATGTCAAGAGTCTGTAAATGGAGAAAAGTATTGTAATATTCCGTGCCTCATAGCTGTTTCAATAATATTGTGCTTATGATCACACTGAAGTTTAAATTTTATTTTATTAATGTAATCTTCTACCGTTGGATTTTTCTCCTAGCTCTTCAATCCCATTAACCAATTTTTCCTCCTTTCCTAACTCATCATCAAGCAGTTCATCTGGATTCTCAACATCCAGAATTAGTGGACGACTAGGCAGCTGTTTAGATGAGCAAGCAGCTATAAGAATTGCTGAAGAAGCGCGCATAACTGCTGAAAAAGAATCAAAACATGCTACTGCAAAAGAAGAGCAAAGCAGTTCGCTTACATGCCAGACACAAACAGCAGATGATGATGAACTTGGAGAATTTAACGCTTTCTTAGAGAATGATGGAGAGGAGCAGGATATGGAAGAATTATGGTTAGAAAATCAAGACGGTAATACGCCGACAAGGCCATCATCACGAAACGGAGGATCGTAACCTCCTAATAAGTGTGATAATAAAGATTATCACGCTTTTATCGCGGTTATTAGTCGGTATTTTTCCTGAATTCAAACAGTAAGTGCGACCACCTCAAACTGAAAAGGAATAAAGAACGTCAAATCTCTATCAGCGATGCTATGCTCACTGCTCTAAAAAAATAGCACTAAGGAGAAATTAATCAAGCAAGAATGACTACCATTATTTTTCCTTGCAAGACCATAATCTATTGCATTTGCCATTTAAAAAGAGATAATGTTCAGAGTTCAAACCAGTCAACTCAGGAGCACCAGTATGGGTAGTGTCGCAAGAAAAATGTTTTTCAGGTAAGCTATCGACAATAAAATTAGTGAGGATTAGCCGAATGATTAGTTTTAAATGGCGTCAATTTCAAAAAGAAATTATTTTATTGGTAGTTCGCTGGTATGTTTCTTATTCACTATTCACCACTACTTGAAAGTGAATTTAGAAAAAACTATAAAAAGAAAACAAAGAGTAGCTGGCGCATGAATGAAACGTATGTAAAGATAAAAGGTGTGTGGCACTTTACCATACTAGTTAAACAATACGCAAATACGAGTCCAGAAAACGAAGTAAGATTATCACGCACGCCTGCTACATTATGGCTACATATTTATAGTTTTTTAGATGCTCGTTCTTTGATAGGGTTAACAATGGCATGTAAAACATTCGGTGTCATCGCAAATGACCCATCCGTTAGAAATAAACTTTTTTGTGCACAAGAAAATCAGAAGCGTGAAGAACATGTGGCTGAACTTATTGGTACACAAGCTAAGCAAGAATCGCGTATGGAACTTAGGGAACGTTTGTCCTCTGCTTATGATAGGCCCGAAAATTTACATAGGCATTTTGGTTAATAAAGAGAGGATTTCTTTGTTGATAGATAGCGGCAGAGAGTGTCTTGTGGCAAATTGATAACAGATCATTTTCTTTTAATTGAATGCCATGCCATGTTGACAGATTTTTAGCGGCGTTGTAAAAAAATCCATTTTCTGCTAATATGGTCTAGAATTATACTAAAAATTAGTTTACATGGCTAACAAAACACATAAAGATGAGTTAAAATCACTCACGTGGAAGCCTGTTATGAGTGAAGTTATTGTGTGGCTAGTCAGTGGGTATGCTAAATAGCTTTATCCTATCGTACCATTACGGCACACATTTTGAATAAAACTAATGTTCCAATCTAGAAAATAGAGCGACGTGGGGGAATAGTGATCCGCTTATACGATACAGAGGAACTAGGTCATACGCGATTGGTTATACAATTTCCAAACCAACCCATGGCAGAGGTGTTTTTACAGAAAGTCAGCGAGTTATTGCTTCAGCAGGGTCACTCATTACCACTGAATTGGCCTATCATTCAAGCCTATCGAGGTTTTCCAGGCATCTCCTTCCCCGCTTCTATTGATGAAAAGAGAGGTCTTAGCGCTATTTTCGACTCATCTGCTATGGCGCAAATAATATACAATATATTATTTATCCAGATTCATACCTCCGGAATCGAGGCCCAAGCAGGTAGCATCGAAGTAAAGAATCAAGAAATACTCTTTCCAAGAGGGTTTGGTCCCAGGTCTCGTCATACTCTTATACTTTGTGATTTATCGATATCAGCAAATGGGCATAGAGAGCAAAAAGAAGACGCCGATATCAAACCTTATGTCTGCATTCCATGGGATGATCATGATCCATTTTTGATTATTGCAGCGCCCATTCAAGATATCGTAAGCGATCCACTTTGGCTTTTTCATCAAGCATTATTAAATCGCATACTTGCAAGGGAAATACAGCAAGGAGAAAAAGAAGCGATAGCCAAAGCACTGTGGGCACTTGCAGTCATCAAATCTTTAATCGAAGTTAATCTCAATCACGCTTTTATAGTCGATGCCATTGCGGCATTTCAAGCAGATTTAAAGTTAGGGGCTTATTTCAAACAAGGTGAAGCAGCAGATGGGGAACCGCACTATTTTAGACAAAGAAATAGTAGATCTCAATTTATGGTTTACAGCAATGCCACACGAAACGCAAAAGAGGGTGATGAGGATAAAGGGCTTCTACTCAGAACATCAAAGGTAAATGTATTACAGCACTCACCTGCACAATTAAATTACGACCTCGCAGATATTAATGATGAAGCCGGTTTAAGACAATATCTCGGGTCTTATATTGATGTGTGGGAAGCGATTAAGGCATTTCGTGACGATCAACAAGCCGACTGTTTGGATGCTTTTATTGACAATATTAAAATTGACGTAGCAAGCGATTCTGTTAATGTACGCTCAAGAATAGCTATCCAAACAATGCGTGACGAGGTGCATGCAATCAATGCGCGGGAATTACATCGTAAGCATCTTGTAAAAAAATTAAAACCCATAGCACTTCTAATAAAAAACGAGCAATCTTATAGCGTTGCAAGCGTTGAGACAGAATTTAATCGATTACTAGAAAAATACCAAGGTTACGCTTTTTATGAGAATAGAATGGATAGTGGTGAGTATATAGAAGATAGAGAGCAGGATAGACGCTGTGAGGTTAATAGGGAACAGATGAGAGAAGAAATAGTGAGTCATTTAGCACTATTATGTGGCGAACAGCGAGATAGAATCGATCGAAAATGGCCGTTGTTTGTGAGAAAGGAAATACCAAACGATGGAGAAAGACAGCATCGTGCTGCAGTACAGCAAGATGATACAGTTGCTACTCTGCAAGCTCAATTACAGCTATACGCACAGGCTGTTGAAAGAGCACAACAGCAAAACGGGCAGCTTCGACAGCAGCACAGTATGGAGCTACAGCAACTACAACAGCAACATAGCGCTCAGCTACAAGAAGAAGTAGGGCTAGCTGCAGAAGAAGCCCGGCGGCATACCTCGTCTCTGCTACAACACGAGCACGCTACTCAGCTGAGCCAAATACAAGCGCAGAGAGCACAATTAGAACAAGAAAAACAACAAGCTTTATTTGAACTACAACAGCAAAAAACAGCATACGAGGCACTACAACAACAGCAATACCAGCAATATAGTACTCAGCTACAAGAACAACTACAACATCGACAACAGCAATACCAGACTACTCTACACCAACAGCTACAGCACCAACAGCAGCAACACGATGCCCACCTACAAACATGGCAAGAACAAAAAGCTAGGGAGGTGCAACAATTACGAGGAGAAAATCAGACTTTACGCATTCAGTTACAACACTGGCAGCAGCGGAATGCCGAGCTAGAAGCACAGGTAAACCTGATTCAAGCTCAACAGCCGCAACAACTTCAAAACGAGCGAAATGCAGCACCGGTAGATGCACAGAAAAAACCATTGCAGATACCAGCAACAATAGACCAGCTAAAGACCGTGTATTTAGACTATCAAAATCATTTAAATGACTCTTACGAAGTAGATGATTCTCTATTAAACCACAAGAAACAAATTGTTCAGCGTTTGCTGGACGCTCTTAACAGCAAGCAAGGTTCTATGAGTGACCAACAAATCAGAGAATTTATTTTACTTTACAATCAACACAAAGAGCATCTCGAAAAAAACCGTGATAATATAGGCACTCATCTACTGAAAACGATCGCCTCGCTCATGGCAACACTTCTTTTTTTGGTCCCTCCCGCAAGAAAATATTTTTTAGAAAGAGCAACTCAGGTGGAGGGACAAAAGGTTATTCGGAGGACGGATAATATATTATTGCGCCAGCACTGACCAAAAATATAAAAAGAAACAGGAACAGAGAAAATGAGAATAGAAGAGAGAATACAAGAAACCAGTGATACTAAAGAAGACACTCGATTAGAAGAAAAACCTGAGCTTCAAATAGCTCTTTCTCGCTTTACCGGTGCTTGCTTTTTGTTGCGCCGTTCCATTTTTAATACAACAGCGTCCCCGACCAAAGAGCGGTTACTGTTTTATTTGGATAAACTTCTCAATATGGATAGGCTTTTTTCGCTGACGGATATTGAAAATATTCTCGCTATTTTAGGTGCGCTGGTTGAAAAAAATGCGACTGCCGAAGTACGCCATCAAGTGATGTACGTAAGTGAATTATTTGAACGTATCTTTGTTTTAGCTGAAAAGGCGTAATTCTTGCGATTTACCATTTAAGCGATACACTCATTTGCCAAAGGATGGGCTGTAGAGTTGTCTATGCCGTGTATCGCTATATGGCGCGCTTAAAACGCGCTAGGGAACGCCTAATTATACGAAGAAGGGAGGGGTATTTTATTACCACAATAGGCGCTATCTTGAATGGCAGATCGTGAAACGCTTCGGAGCTGAATGGAATGGCGTGAAAATATTTTTTCGCAACAGAGCCCTCCGGGCTCTTGCTAAGGCTTCCTCCTTAATTGAGGGTTGATCGTCTCTTTTAATTGATGTCTCAACTTGTCCTTCTGTTGTACACGAGTTTTGCTTAATGCTAGAAGGGCCACCGTGTCGGCGCGGATTGCAAGTATGCTTGGGTGAACAACATGTTCTAGCTCCGGCTCTAAAAACGCTGAAGTTAGACCGTGATAGTTTAAATTATAAACATGTTTCGCATAACCTCGTATCCAAATTTTTGTTATGGGCTTATTTATGTCTCTCCGCCATGACGACTCGTACGCCTCTGTTCCTTGTCCTCTGGGCAGACTAACTCCATCATCAAAACGTGGGGTCGGATCAAATGGTCTATCCAGCCGGCAGTATTCATTCACGACATGCTCCGCTAAATTATCCTGCTCTTGTTTTATCAGGGTCATCTGCTGCTTGCGCTGCTCGTAATTCCACTTTTCATAGTTATCATTGTACGTCTTTAATGCACGTATCAATGGTGCCCAGTTTATTTCCTTGCCATGCTCTGTGCCGTGTCGGTCTAGCCCTACCAGTTGCTCATACGCTAGCCTCATATGTTCTTCTTTAAAATACTGCAACAGCATTTCCCACATGTGGGCATCCAATGCCCATAACGCATATTGGAACGCAGTAATGCGCTTAAATTGTCTGCTTGCGCTATCAGTCATCTTGCCATAAGCCAAGACAAGACCTGGGTTCAGTTTGAGCATGGCTTTGACTTCCTCTTGCTTGCCTCCTCCAACTAAATCCAGAAAACGCTCTACATCCGAACGTACCTTCATAAAAAATCGAGCCTGCCAGCCTGACGCAGCACCAAAACCCGCCTCTTTAATTTTGGGTATTGGCATGGCAAAAGATGCATCATCGTCCTTCTTTTCTTCTAGTAATGCGTTTTCTTGTTCCGCGCTCACCCCGCTGCCCTGCCATCTCCATTCCACCTCATTCAATGCCTCCACGTTTTCTTCTGGCACTAGATTTAACAATCCCATCATCGTTAACGCTCGACAATCCCGCATATCTAATACTGTCAGTTGTCTGCTTTCAGTTTGGATTCTTCTCAATAGCACACATTGCTTTAGCCTGACGTATTTAAGAGCTGGTGCGTTAAGAATCACGTTTTGAATGGGCGCCCCTTCCAAGTTAAATTCTTTGAAATGATTCAGTGGTTTTTTCAACTGTATGTTTTTTAAGTTGGGACAGCGATGTATTGTTAGTTTTTGCAAATTAGGGATGGTATTGAATACCATTAAAACCCATATTTCATCTAATTGAAGCAAATCACTTAAGTCAAGTTCAGTAAGGTCAGGACATTGTTTTAAGATACTCATGAAAACTTTGAGTATCAGCGTTTGCGGCGCACAGCCACGTAATTGCAGTTTTTGTAAGCCAAAATTATAGAGCGTGGCAGATTGGGCTTCTTGTCTTCCATCTTGCGGCAGGTTTTTTTGTAACAGGGTTAATAATTCTTGTTGGTGAGGAAGTGATAATTTTTCCCAAGCTACAGGTGGAAGTGCTAATGTTTCATCACCATTGATTAATGCGCTTTTGTGTTCAGGCGTTACCAACAATGCAAATGCTCTGATGCCTTCTTCTGCACGACCGGGTGATTGTAATTGCTGTGCAATTTCTCTCAGTGTACTTGCTTGGTAAGCCATTTTATCTAACTCACTTAAAGATTCTTCAGGCTTAAGATCAGTTAATTCTTTGTAAGCCGGTTGTTTAAGCAAGGTACTGCCGAGTAAAATAGTTTGCTGCGCTTTGGAACGAGTCACTAATTCGCCTTTGGTATTCACTGGATAAAACCCTACGCTTTGTAAGCGCGCTTGTATGGGAGGAATAGTGTCTTTTTTTTCTTCTCTTTCCTCTCTTTTTTCTCTTTCTCCTCCGTCTTTCTCTTCAGCAACCACACTGACTGGATGATTGGGATAGTGTTTAAAGGCTTGTTTGTAATCCATCGCCACACGCGGCTCTACCTGTGCTAAACAATCCATTAACGTTACAGGGATACTTAATTCAAGGGATTGTCGAAGGAATTTCTGTAAACGCAGTAATTTGTTATAAAGTTGAATGGCATCCCCTGTTTTAAGGGGGATGGGGATGGTGGTACTGCCACCTTTTCGCCGTGCATGCCATTTCTTTAACACACTGGCATCAAACAGCGATGTATAGTGTCTATTCTCTTGTTGTGCTGCTTGTAAAAAATGACGCAGCAAGGTCAAGGCATCAATAGATAACATCGCGTCTCGTGCCTTAGGATGAATGAGTGTTTGCATTTGCGGAAAGCAAAATAAAATGGTTTTGAGTTGTAAACGGAAACCCGCAGGTTGATTCGTTTCATCATAAAGATACGCCGGAAAAAGCGCATGATCATGGTCTACACTCACTAAGGTATAAAGCGGTGGTTGAGCAGGGGTCGCTGCTTGCAGAGGATTGGCCTCTACAGCCCCGATTGGAAGAGAGGGAGGTGCTGAACTCAATACTGCGCTCGATGCCAGCCTAGAAGCCGCTTCATTGAGCGGCATCACCATGTAATTGGATGGCAAACCATCTTCAGGATTGGTCAGCATCGCTAAAAAAGCCAGTTCACAAAATTTTTGATAGTCTAAATGCTGCAGCCGTTCCGGATGATGATGCAATACCGTATGCAACGTATCCCCTGACACTGCTTCTGAAATTTGCAAGGCTAAAGGTTCCAGTTCTCGTGACTCTTCTTCTCCTTTGATTTTAATATCGAGCCGTGCAACGGTGCTAAAGCAGGTGCCATGACCAATCATGCGTTGATGCAGTTCATCCATTAAATAGGTCATCCCCGGCATTTCAGGATCGGCCTTGATATAAAAGACACGGCCTTTGTGTTCAATCCGTCGGACTTTATGGTTGCCACTTTCGACATTGCTTGGCTTAAAAGTATAGTCAGGTCCAACGGTTAAGAGCGCTTCTACGATGCTTGGGTCTAAGCGGAAAGGTTGGCCTCGGTTGAGAGAAGGAATCAGAAGGGTGATTTCATCTTCTTCGGGGTTAGCGTTGTTGATGGCAACTTCTTTTTTAATTCCTTTCACTTTTTTTGCCCCTTTTCCTAGCCGCACGCCTTCTTTTTCTTCGCCTGCATTGTCAAGCGGGCTTTCTGCCAATACACTGAGCGCTTCTTCCCATTTCTTTCTGGCAAGTGTTAAAGCCGCGCGTTCCCCACTTTCATCAGGACAGGCATTGAGGGTTTGGAGCACGGATTCTAGGAACCCATAGTGTTTGTGGTCTTTTTCTTGGTAACGCACGAGTTGCGTCCGTAAGGATTGGCGCAAGTAAATGTTTAAAGGTCGGTAATATTCTAGATAATCATTCGGATGCCTTTTTTCTTTGAGCAATAAAGCGACGAGCGTTGAAAGGCAGGTGTCGACTGTTTCAACTTGTGCTTGTAAAGTAGGAAAAGCGCACTCTGTGTGTGCTTCTGCCAGTAACTGTAAGCCGCAGTGGAGTAAAAGGCCGTAGTGAACCGAGGAACGCATGCGCTCTTCAGGTGAAATCAGTGTCGTATGTAAGTATTTTTTATACTGGAGACAAGCGGTTTCAAGCGCTTTTAATAAGATTTCTTTTCGCTGTGCACTGTTTATTTTTAATTTTAACGCTTCTTTGAGCGCTGCCAGTACTCGTTGCCCACCTAAATATAACCATTTTTTTTCTTGTTCCGTAATCGCCTTACCGTGGATGTTAATCCATAGCCAATCTTCATCAGAAAGGAGTCCTACCGCATGGGCACTCTCTGGGTAAAGCGCCAATTGTTCATGAAAATAAGGCGAAAAAACATTTCGCCTTAAATCTCTTATATCCTCTTCTTCTAATTGAGTTTGTATTTCTTTCAAAAAAGTGAGCTCTAGCTGTTCTTCCCGCATCACCTCTGCTCCTTCTCCAGCTTCTCTTTTTCTTTTTTCTTCCAGAAGTGTTTTTTTTAATTCTTCTAACGTGCTTTTAAAAGCAGGACGAAAGATGGAAGGAAGTTGCGCATAGGTTTCGGTATAATGACCTTTGCCGCAGTGTTGTGCTTTGAATGATAACACGAGTTGCATGACCCACTGCTGGCCAGCACGCTGCGATACGAATATGCTTTGTTCCATCAGAACGCGTTGTGATTCTTCAAAACGTAAACGGTAGGAATGGATAGTCAGGTCGGTGGCATGAAGTTGAGCCGCTTGACGATAAAATTTTCTTGCATCCTCTGTTTTATTCATCCGCTCATATAGCATCGCTCGATCTAATTGTCGATGTTCAACCCTGTCTAACGCTTCTTTTCCCATAAAAGGATTTTTTTGTCCTTCTGTGTTTAAGAAAGTATGCAGCGCGGGTTCTAAAGGACAAAGCACTTGATACACAGAGAGTAATTGTCTTCTTAACGGTTCATCAATGCGGCAAGGCGGTATGGGTGCTAATCGAGAGAGGGGCACAGGACTTTCTAAGCTATAGAGTGTTTCTCTTTCACAACCGTAGTGTAATTGGGTTTGGAAACGTAAGCGGAGCACCGTATCGAGCACACTCATCCATTTGCTTGCGACTGCGGCACTGAGTTTGCCGTCGCGTTGTAAAGCAGCCAATCGCGTCCAGCTATTGCCATAGGTGTGTTTTAATCCATAATAAAGTGCCAAATGAGCTAGGGTGCGTTGAAGCAAGCGATACAATTCTGTTTTAACTTCAAAAGAAAGTGCTGTGTCTTCTCGCTCCTCAAGTGCATCTAACCTTGGCATGCCGGATTCTTTTTGTTCTTTCTGTTCTTCCTCTCCTTCACGCTCTGCCTGTGCTCTTCTGTTTTTTTGTTGTTCTTTTTGAGCGGACTGTATCGTTGAACTAAAGTAACCTAAGTCATAAGGCATTTCCGCTAAGGCAAGACGCTGTCTTGGGTAGACGGGCGTCCACCAAGAGCCGTGGTTTTGATCCATGATGACAGTAAAAGCCTCTCGATAAGCTTGATAGAGTGTCTCGCCATGTTTGCTGCCCGTTAAGAAGGAAACGTCTCTGAGGGCATTCCGTAAAATGGCATCATCACTGGTTTGGTAACTGGCAAGTTTTTGAGGCGTATTGATTAAGGCACGATTCATAATGGGTGTTAAACCACCCATGTCAACATCGAGTGAAAAGCCTTTAGGGGTTGGGCTATATCCTTCTCTCAATACGGGTACAGGGCAAGGCACTTCACCTAAGCCAATCACTAATAAATGCAAGCATGCACTGAGTTCATGAAAGTAAGCATCGTGTCCTTTTTGTAGGGCTTGCTCTGGTAAGAGAATCGCATATTCAAAGTCTGAATAAGGACACATTTCCCCACGTCCTAACGAACCCATAGCTAAGAAAGCATAGTCACAGGGTGGAACGCCCAGTAAATCAACCGCATGGGTAATTAATTTGTTAATCAGTTCGTTAAAAAAGGCCGTATTGGTTTTGAGTAATGCTTCGGTGGTCACAGCGGAATCAGCTACTTTCTTTGTCAAATTAGCACGATGCGTTTTGATATCTTGGCGATACTCAGACAAGGGCGGCATATCAAATGCCTGAAAAGCTTCAGCACCGCTCACTCTACGTTGGCGATAATGGATTAATATACGTTGAATTTGGAGGGCTAAAATAACTTGGCCTTTATCTCTTTGATAGACTTTAGGCGTATGCTTTTCGTAATGACAAAGCGCTGCGATGGCATATTGCATGGCGGTTGCGTAAGACCGTCTTGTCTCGGACAATACGTTCTCTTGTTGAAGTTTCACGGCTTCTGTTGCGACGCGAGAATGGCTTTGTCTGTTTAATGCTAAGCTATCAGCGTGTAACAGAACACGCTCGCTGCGAGCAAATAAGATTAATGCTATACCAGGATCATCTGGTTGAGTCTGTTCTTCTAATAACAGCCTTCTTTCTAACTCTTCTGCTACTCGGATGCATTGATTCAACCGATCAATATCAGAAATTGCGTCATCGGCCACAGGTAGTGCATCGTCCTGCATCGCGTTGTGAGCGTTACTCACACTACTATACATCGCATAATCCATTTCTTGTAATAATTGATACTGTCTTTGAGACCAAAGTTGATTCTCTCTGGCCTCCCTAGCTAGAGGTAAGGTAGGTGGCGTGCCGTCTTTTACTTCAACTACATCGAGCGCCTCTCTTGCTGCTTCAAACACAGGAAAAACCACCTGCGTCAGAGCATGAAGAGATCTCGCTACCTCCAAATTTCTTTGCTGCTCTGCAAGATGAGTAGGCGCATCGCCATTCCTATTCAATGCATACGGGTCTGCACCTAACCCTATCAAATAATCACAAACTGCCACATGCCCATATTGTGCTGCGTCATGCAACACGGTATAGCCTGCTTTGTCTTTGAGCGTAGAAGCCGCGGGGAAATGGTTTTTTTGTAAGGTATCGACTAGCCATTGAAGCAATCCCAATGAGCCTTGTCTTGCAGCAACATGCAACGGTGTTTTACCTAATAAATCCCGCTGCTCTAGTAAGCGCTTTTGAACAGCAGGTGCACAGTGCTGCCAGAGGGTTGCTAAGGCGGGTAAATTTTCAGTTTGTTCTGCAATAAGCAATAAAAAACCTGTGCTTTGTTGATCACAACATTCGGGGTTTGCACCTTGTTGAAGCAGATAAATGGCGATGTCCCAATGGCTGTGTCTTAACGCATGGTGAAATGCAGATTCACCTTGGGCGTTAACAAGGTTCACGTTCATACCGCGCTGCGTTATTAAAACCTGAACGCCTTCCAACCAACCCTCGCGTGCTGCAAGGTGTAAGACATTTACATTGCGATGTAAGTTTGTCAGCGTCGCTAACGATTGAGCGCGTAGTTGCGTTAAAGCATCTTCAAAGCGAGAGGCCAAAATAGTGTCGTGTAAAAGTGCGACGGGGTCATTGAGATTAACATTTTCACGTAGTCTTGCATCTGCCATTACTCTATCCTCTTATTTTGTAGCGGAAAAAAGCTTTTTTATTTTTAATTGGTCTTCTTAATTTTAGTGAACGCTTAAAAACAGTTTGTTTTGATAGTGCAAGCAGACTAAAAACAATACTGCTTTTGATTAAAACAACGAGGGCTCCAACTATACAGTAAAAAAACTAATTGGCTAGATTTGCTAGAGAGGAAAGTGACGTAAAATAATGTAAGGCTTGTGCTTATGTGCAAAACGATCGCATACTAGATTCTTTAAAAAACATATCATTGTAGTCATAAATTTTTTTTCCATAAATCGGTGCCACCCCATTTTTAAAAAAGGGAGGGGGCAAGCAGTGACCGCGGATTTAAATATGAAATACGCTCTTTTTTGAATCTATAAAACAGCAGTAATCCTACAGCATTTTAATCCCTAGACTATGCACAGCATAACTTCTTTACTGTACTATTCTGTCCGCTATTGATTAGCCTTAAGGAATTTCAAGGATGTCTCATTATTACCGCAAGAAAAAATTCAGCAAGATGACCTCGGTAACAAAGGAAACGCTGCGTCATTATGAAAAAATCAAGTTGCTTGTACCGGCGAAAAAAACAGCAGCAGGTTATCGACTGTATTCAGAGGATGATTTAGTACGCTTACAGCAGATTACGATATTAAAATTTTTGGGTTATGGGTTGGAAGATATTAAAACCATTTTATCGGATGCCCATTTTGATCTTCAAACGTCGTTTGAGACACAAGAAAAGTTGCTTACTAAAAAAGGAACCGCGGTTAAAGATACCTTATGGTTACTGAAACAAATTTTGACGCAAATGAAAGAGAGCCGTACTGTTAATTGGAAAATAACCGCTCAAATTATTACTCTTTTGCAAGCAGATGAAAATGACTATGCGAATTGGCAAAAGCATTATTATACGGAAAGTGAATACAATGAATTAGTGCAATCGAAACTGCGTTATACGGCGGAATACTGGGAAGATTCTCTTGTCCGATGGGAGCGATTATTTAAAGAAGTGGAAAGCCAGTTACACACTGACCCAAAGAGCGACATAGGGATGTTTCTTGCCAAGAAATGGCTTGATATGAAAAATGAAGTGCAGATGAGTCCTGAGTTGCAAAAAAAGGGCTGGGCAGCTTTTCAAATAGGGGCTCTGCCGCAACAGGCTTTTCCGTATAACCCTCAAGTCATTGACTATATCACTCAAGCGACTGCTCATTATAAACGCTCTCTGATTGTTCCTGTTGTGGGAGCCTAAAAAGAGCAATCATTTTTCAGAAAGTTATTTTTTATCTTAAAAAAAATGAAAATAACTAAAAAAACCCCTTGAACCGTGTCCTTAGAACCACCTTATCTTAAGGGACTGGTGAATCTAATGGAGACGAGTAATTTTATGAAACAGACAACCCGTAACGCAATGCCATTTAAGAATATAGAAAGCCCTTTTACAGAATTATTTACTTTATTGAGACGATATGATTTATTGCCGCAGGGTATGCCCCGATTAGCCTATGATACAAAAGAGTTACAGGCGATGCATCAGCATGTGGGTAATGCGAAAGCGGCTCTTACACAAGGGTTAGAAGATATATTTTCTCTTTTAAGCGTAGAAAATCGCCCTCAGCTTGAAAAAACAGTCCCCACTCTCAGCGCAGTATGGGCGTTTTTTGGCGTGATGATGAATTTAAATGATGCATTGGATACCTTGCAGTCTGATACCGCCTATGTGTTGCAGCAACGAAAATCTGTATGAGGTTTTGGGCTGGTTACTTACACACTGAATAATGGCACCCCTTCGGGCGAGTTTCATCCGTTTAGTGGTTTTAAATAGGCAGTGCTGTGATCGACTACAAGCTGTTATACCGGATGATTACTCGCTGCTTTTTTTATTTTTCTAAGTCGGATCGATTTGATTTGAAGGGTTTTTTCATAGCGCATCAAAAAAAATTGATCGTTGATAAGGAGGAAAACAGGGCCTTGGCCAACGTTATTTGATTTTGCCCAAGAAAGAATTTTTCTAATGGTTCTCATTTTAAAATGGATACTATCAACGACTCTGTTACTTTGTTTTATCAACAGCTTGACCCACTGTTGACAGTTTTGTAATTTTTTCATTGCTAACATCGGACGCCTCTTCTTTTCTGTAAGGAATGGAGGGGCTTATTTTTTATAAGGTGTCGCGTTAAGTCGCGATGCTCAAAAAATAGCCCCTGCTCTTGTTTTACAGAGATCATGAAGGACGGATTGTCATTCATCAATCTCCAAAGCGCATCGTTCTTTGCCGATTTCTGATCGCAAAAAATGACTTCCTGTTCACGCTCTTACTGCGGCAGAGTTCCCGTCTGCTTTTTTAGTGAAACCAGTAAAAACGATGCGTTTTAGAAACTGACATGACGCGCTTTACTTCTCATCCATTTATTTTTTTAGACTCTATCGAGATGAGAGAGACACTCTACAGCAATGTTATGAAAAAGAATTAACGAAAATGGAAAAATAACGTGTGCGATATCTGCTTGAAATAAACAGCCATGAAGAGCGAAATTTTTAATCCATAACCGGTATTAAACAGTTACCTACTAGCGGTTTTGTGACCCAGCTAACACTAGTTGAAGCGTATAATCGGCAGAAGTAAGTTTCGAGTCGAGCTCTGGGATGAATGCGCCATGCGAGTTAGAAAATTCAAGACCACTTATTACAAAAAGCAACTAAGACTAAATTGAGTTATTTGAGCCATTTTCCTGTATTTTCTGCAATCTCCTTTTAATTACAAACTGAGCTTCAAAATTAGCTTTAATTGCAGCCCGTGTAGCTTCTTCTTTGGATTGATCCATCACTTCAAATTCAAGTAATTCCTCAAGACCTTCCCCTTGAGCTTTCAATAACTTTAATACTTCACTTAATGTAGATACTTTATTCAGATCACATTTTTGTACTTTTCGGAAGACTGTTTGCCTCCTCTCAAGCCCGGCTTGTTCTTCGTCAACTTCTTTAGAATTTTGTTCGCATTTTTCTATGCTTGTAAAAGGCTCTGCTTCTGTAGTGGCTTGATCGTCCTCTAATATGAAATTTTCTTTCATTTCCTGTATAAGCATATTGATTCTTTTAGAGCGGTTAGCAAACTCTTCTGCAGAAGGTAATGGACCAATTATTAAATTCACCTTATCACGAAATTGATCAAGCTTTTTTATCATTTCTTTTTTAAATTTACCAAATTCTCTTATCCTTTTTTCAACAGGAAGAGCATAAAACTTATCTAATTTTTTTTGCAATATAGTGTCCAGCTTATTTTTCATAGATTCAATAGTTGCGTGACGTTTTCTCTGTTCTTCTGCCTTCTCAATAAACTTATCCAAGTCAGATTGGTTTTTTGGTTCGTTATCCATAGAGCTCTCCTGATAAATAAACCGCCTCTCTTCTATGATGTTCAGTATAGGCGCTATTTTGAATTCTGTGCAATGAACATCTACAAGTTACTATTGAAGAAAATCGCAGTAGATAAAATTTGATCAGATGATTTTTGTGTTGCATTTACAGACGAATGTTTATGGTACTCTTAGTATGCTAGGAATTGATACAACAACATAAAATAAAAAAGCAGCTTATTAAGCTGCCTTTTTACATGACTTCAATGTGTTTTTATAGTTTAGCTAAGATCATGACACTCTAGCTATTGTGCGAACTATATTTGATACTACTGGATTGCTTGCTGCATCTGCATGCACTACTGTATTTGTTGATGCTACATTGCCTGCTGCATCTGCATGTGCTGATGACGCTGCAAGTTGCGCTGTTTTTCCAAATAAACTGTTGCGTCGCAAAGACTCAGCGGGTATTTCTTTGATTTCTTCCATCGCATGTTTCTTGGTTTTAGGGCTGCTCTCCGGCGAAACGTCTGACGAACTAGTCGCCAATACTACTCGCATTGCACTCTCTCCTGCATCGCTCGCATCACTTGAATCTGCAAATGCGCTAGCAAGTTCGGAATCGTTGGGAGGAGTGTTACGAGAGGAGCTAGCAGGGGAAATGTTTTCTGCTTTCATTAATTCCACTAAAGATTCAATCTCTACATCTGGCTTCTGACGTGTACTATCGAAGGATGACACCTCGGCGCGCTGTGCTTGTCTTTCTTGTTGCATAGCCAATACATCAGCAGATTGTGTCATCTCTTCTTCCTTTAACTGCACATCATCACCTGCTTCTATATCTACTAATTGATTATAGGTTTCGGAAACTTTGTTTACTTGATTTCTATATTTCTTAATTACCCCATCCAAATCCTCCTTAGCCGTCCTCTCTAAAAACGCCATATTTTTTGCTAAACTTCTATGATTATTAGCTTGAATTTTATGCATTTGTTGCCATAACAGGTGGTGAATATCTTGCGATTTCTCGACGGGAGCAGGCATAGAAGCCATCAGTGCGTCAATTTCAGCAACATTTTTTTCTAAGGCCACCAGCGATTCTTTTAATTCCACCAGTGGGAGATGTGTTTTATTAGCAATTTGTTCTTTGCGTTTGGTAATTAATGCATTTAAGTGCTCGCCCATCGCATCGACTATAGGATCTACCGCTTCTAAAAAAGCAGTGACTCCTTGACCTGCATTCTCTTTAATCGCTTGCTCCCATGCAGCAAAATAGCGGTCTAGCGTATCTAATAAGCCATGAATTTCATTGTAACCAATTTGGAATGCAAAAATAGGTAAATCAACTTTAAATTCCTGAGTAAGATATGTATCTTGCGTTTCAATGATAGTCGATATGTCGCGCACCCAAGGAATATAGCTAGAACTGGCAAGGGAGCGTAACAATCGTTGGCTAGATTCATGGTCTTTTTCTGTAATATCAATAAATTCTTTTAATAGTCTAGGTTGCATATAGTATTCTCCTGTTGTTTTTATAACATTGTTAAAGGTGAAGCGCATGACATCAATCCAGTCATGCTATTTTGAAAAAACCTAAAGGTATAAACCACGACGCTCCCTGTGCGGGAATTATAATGACATCATGTAGCCCATGTATAGCTGCTTCCACCTTAATCCGCTATTGTCCTACAAAATAACCCTTCTGTTTTCTAAGATACCAATGTAACCCGTTGTTATTAAAACAATTCCTCTATGCCAAGCGAAATTTGGTTTATCTACTATACTCATTTTAAGGCTGAGCAAAAGTTGTCTTAACACGGCTTAAAAATAGATCTTGCTCAATGACATTACATGACGCAGGCAGTCGGCAAATGAATTTTCGGAAAATAAGGAGGGATAGACATATGCAAAATCACCCACCCTCTTCTGATTGCACGCACGCCATGGAATCCTATTTAAAAAAGCTACGTACGTTGCGCTCGCTGAATACGCTAGCTGTGCAAAACGTCGTAGCCAGTGAACATGTAGAACGCATCAAGCACGATATAATAAAAAAATGGGATCGTGATCAAGCATGGTATATTGCCCAAACAACTATGCAGCAAATAAGAGATTTATTAGATGAAATAAGCAAAGATTATGATGCGGTATTAAAAAAACTCCGAGAAACACCTATCGTGATGACCACCGGTGCAGAATTGACAGAGGCGGACATCATGGAACTCAAAAGAAGACAAGAATTATTCGATGCCATACAAACGGAAAGGGAAAAAGCCCTAGAAAAACTAGACCATCTGATCACTTTGCTCAGAGGAATAGCGGCTGATTTGCAAGAAAAAATAAATCAGTTACAAGCGAACATCACTGCCATGGAGAAGCAACGTAACGAATTAGATGTGCGCTGTTTAGAAGCAGCTTTAATCTTGTATACCGTACCAGACGATCAGGATGAAGCGACAGAGGTCGATTTATCCACTGTAGCAGCATTGCAACCTTATTTATTACACCCACCCGAAGGGGGAAAACCGATACTGCGATTGAATCATACGCATATTGTTAAAAACTATCAACGTAACTTGCAAAGCAATTCTCAAGGCATCGATGAAAATAGAATAGAAACGTGTTACCAAGAAGCAGTAGAAGAAGAGGTAAAGACAGAATTACACACACTTTCAGAACACGGTGTCATCTCTATTCCATCAGATAATTATGATAGTGTATTTGCATACTTCATGAATAGAGAGCAAATCAAAGTAGCTAGCGCAAAAATAAAAAATAGCACGCAATCGTCTCAACACAACGAAACGCTTGCAACCATCCATGCAGTCAGCGCCGACCGAGCACAACTAGAAAACAATCTGTCAGACACAAGAGCAGAACAACAAGCGGAGCAAGAAGAACTGAAACTCACCAATGAAAAAATAAAATTTCATGAATCTGAAGCAAAACGCATAGAAGCGTTAAACACGACACCTTTGCAGAAGGCTGCATTCAACGTTCAAAAAAAAGCTGCCATCAGGTCAACCACAGAACCTCAAAAAAATACACCAGAAACGACGCCAGAAACCATTCTACCTACTGCGGATACAGCCAAACTGGCAGCAGTAGATACTGCACCAACAAAAGAAACACCGCATCCACAAGAAGCAAAATTGCCTGAGTCTATGGCAAATCCTCAAAAAGATCCGGTCATAAGACCAACTGTAGCTGGAATAGAAAAACAAGCAAATTCATCAGAACAAAAATCCCCGGAGGCACCTCCTTCTATTACAGAAAAAAATAGAGCGTCACTCGATGTTACGACAACTGTAAAAAATATCATGTCTGTGCTAGGGGATAAAAAAATAGAACAGAGGACTAAAAGAGCAAAAAAGCGTATTATAGCAGATGAAGATAATTCACCAAGCGAAGATATGCCAAAAGAAGCTAAAAATAACCAGCCTGATGTAGCTAAAAATGACAGTAAGTTTGGCGCGCCCGCTACACCCGAAGAGACTTCGAAAATGCCACAAAAATCAGAAAATACCCGTGGAGAAAAACAAGAGTTAGAGAAAAATAAATCACAGGACTCTGAACAACACAGTTCTCGCAGGCTGGGAGGGCCCTAGGATACAGAAGAAGGTAGTGTAGCGATGTGCAATGTAGGTAATTAAATAGAAAAAGATTTGCAAATAAGGAAAAGGCCGTGATACTTAATATTGAAGAGAAAAGTGTGATGCGACCTGCAAAGGATAAGATTAAAAGTTAGAAGGGGCGGTGATTTTTAAGAGAACAGATAAAACAAGATATGGAGGGCTCCGTTATGTCAAAAGACAAAAAAGATAAAATCAAAAGCATTAGCAAGTTGATTAAGAAGCCTAAAGAAAAGGAATTGTTAAATGGTTCAAATTATTTATCCGATAGGATGAAGAAAATAGACGAAAAATTTCAGGCTAAAATGAAAAAAATAGATGAAATTACAAGCACTAGTAAGCTGATTGAAGAATCTAGGGAAATTAGAAAAAAATTAAATGGGTTGTTAAATGATTCAGATTATTCATTAGAGTGGATCAATAAAATAAAAGAAGAAGAGTTGCTAAATGGTTCGCATTATTTCACAGATAAGATAAATAAAATAGACGAAGAATTTCAGAATAACATTAAAAAAATAGAAGACGATTTTGCATAAGAAAAAGCAAGGCGTGATATTGATTGGGAAGCCAGAAAAACAAAGAGAGAAAAAAAATTTAATGAGCGCATTAATAGACTAGAGAAATATAGTGGGTGGCAAAATTCAGACCATTTTTAGGAATAAATAAGATATAATTCTCGCTGAAAAATTGGAGGCGAGATGAGCATAAAACGGAAGACCTATAGTCCAGCAGAAAAAGCACGAATTGCGTTAGAAGCTATTAAAGGTAATCTAACAGCAGCAGAAATCACCGCTAAATATGACGTGCACATGACGCAAGTCAATCAATGGAAACGACAAGCGCTAGATGCATTACCTGAATTATTTACCAATAAAACAAAGGCGCTGCAAGTGGATTATGAATCACAACTTGCTGAGCTCTATCAACAAATTGGACGACTAAAAGTTGAAAATGACTTTTTGAAAAAAAAATCTGATCAGTTTAAAGGTTGATCGGCGCTCGTTGTTGGAGCCTGATAATTCTGTATTAAGCATGCGACAACAATGCATATTATTGGGCATCAACCGGTCGAGCGTATACTACATGCCTACCGTAAATGTAGTGGCTGATGAAACATTAGCATTGCTACGCGTGGTAGATGAGGTATATACACAATATCCTTTTTTTGGAACACGTCAAATGGCATCCTATTTGCGAACAAAAGGACATGATGTGGAGCGAGAACAAATCCGTGGGATTTATGAGCGGCTGGGATTGCGCTCTCTCGCACCTGGACCGCACACAAGCAGACCTCACCCAGAACACGTGATTTACCCATATTTATTGTGTGGAGCAACAATTGACAGAGCTGACCATGTGTGGAGCACGGACATAACTTACATTCGTCTACAGCGAGGATTTGTGTATTTGGTGGCAATTATTGATTGGTATAGTCGTTACGTCTTAGATTGGGAATTAAGTATTAGCTTGGAAGCAGATTTTTGCATCGAAACATTAAGACGAGCACTAGAAAAAGGGAAGTGCTCCATTTTCAATACCGATCAAGGTGTGCAGTTTACCAGTAAAAAATTTACAGAATTATTAATTTCGCATCAGATAAAAATTAGTATGGATGGTAAGGGGCGAGCGTTAGATAATGTCTTTGTGGAAAGGCTGTGGCGATCAGTGAAATATGAATGTGTTTATCGACGCGAGTGGGAAACTGTTAGAGATGTTCAACAAGGATTGAAGGATTACTTTGAATTTTATAATTATGAACGCCCACATCAAGGGCTAGGAAATGATAGAATACCTGCATTAGTTTACTATGAGAAAAAAATAGAGTGTGTTATGGTGTAATTAATTTAATATCCTGATTGACATTTTGTGAGTTAGGATTATTATTGCTTCGGTTCTAATATATTTTATTAACAACAACTGAACGAGAATTTATATCTTAATCTAAGAAAAAAATGGTCTAAAAAATTCCCCCGCTTCAAAAATGCAAGATAAATTATTCAGCGAAGAAGAATATAGCCATGAAGAGCGACATTTAATCCATAGCGGGTAAACGGTTATTGCTATCCTCTATGATGCACAGACACATCACTGACTAGCGTATCCCCCTCAAACACTCAACTACCACCCCACAAATATGCGTGGCATCATTGATAGGTGTAATAGGGTACTGCGGGTTCAGGGGTTTCAGATATTTTACCCCGCCATCGATGACATATTGCTTAAAAGTTGCTTCTTTTGCTTTTGGCAGCATGGCAATGACATAGCTGCCATGCCGCGCCGTTTGATCAGGATCCACCATAATCAAATCACCCGCCTGAAAGCTTGCACTATTGCCAGAAGGTGCTTGCATGGCATCGCCTGTGACACGCAGCGCGTACCAATGGGGTTGATCCGTATAAAAATGAGGAACCCACTCTGTGACCTCTGCTTTTCTTTTGCGTATGTCTAGGTATTCTGCGACGGCATTCCACGCAATCACCGGCAATGGATGTCGCAGAAAAACTGCTTTCTCTTTTTTAGATTGAACTGGCGAGGATTCCTTGGCGGTTGCTAAACCAAATTGCAACCAAGCGGGATCTGTTTTAAGTACGGCAGATAATTTTTTAAATTGCTGTAAGGAAGGTGTTCTGCGTTCGCTGAGGTAATGCGTGATAGCGCCGCGGGTGATGCCCATTTTACCGGCCAACACTTCTTGAGTCATGTTTAACGCTTTCATGCGTTCTTTTAAGCGGGCTGACCAATTTTGCATTTCTTCTTCCCTTTGAGGTAACGCATTATTTTTCTGAATGTTACCCATTGTATCAGCTATTTTCAATAATACAATTGGTATCTATTTATATTGACATTAAGTATACATAACGTATCATTGTAACCGCGTTATCTCTTTTGCAGAGATTACACCATCAGGAGAACTTATTATGCGTGAATTTGCCAAAATACCTTCCGATTTTTGGGTCACAGGTATGGGTCGTCAAACGAAAGAGGCTGGCAGTGAGACACAACTTATCGCTCTCTATTTGCTCACTAACTCCCATGCGAACATGCTTGGTATTTATTATTTGCCCATTACGTTTATTGCATTTGAAATAGGTCTTTCTTTAGAAGGGGCTACTCAGGGGCTTAATAGCCTCATTGAAATGGGTTTTTGTAGCTATGACGATTTTTCACAATACCTGTGGGTGCATCACATGGCATTTGATCAAATTAGCACCCAACTTAAACCGAATGACAATCGTGTCAAAGCAATCAATCAGATCTATGCAGCTTTGCCGGATTTGCCCTTTTTACAGGCTTTTCATGAGCAATATGCAGACGCTTTTTTACTGACTGCTTGCCGAAAATCACAACGTTATCCACAGAATTTTCTGGAAACCCCTTCGGAATCCCTTCCAAGCAAGGAGAAGGATAAGAAGAAGGAGAAGAAGAAAAAAAAGATATTTATGTCGAGTAAATTAAATTCTATTTTTGTTGAACAAGAGCAACCGCCCGTGGAAAACAAAAAAATCCTGCTATTAAAATCACAAGCCATGGAAATTTTGCAATTCCTAAATGAAAAAACAGGCAGAGCCTATCGTCCTGTTGAAACCAATCTCAAGCTCATCATTGCCAGACTCAAGAGCAATGCAACCGTCATGGATTGTCGTCAAGTGATTGCAAAGAAAACGCGTGAATGGAAAGGCAATGTCTTGATGGCAGAATATTTGCGGCCAGCCACGTTGTTCAATGCGACCAAATTTGAACAGTATATGGGTGAATTAGTGTTGCCAAAGGAGGATTAAGCCTATGTCGTCCCTGCACATTTGTCCCGAATGCGGGAAATGGTTTGAAGAAAAAAAGCAGCGTTGCACGTGTGGATGGCAGAGACAACCTTCCCGTACGACACCTTGCGTGGATCATCGCTGCCAATACCAGAGTAACGGACATCGTTGCCCGTTGCCAGGCACGATGAGCCCTCATCCTTATGGCAGCACGCGGTATTGCTCGGGTCATTGGCAGTGCATAGGTGATCCCAGATTAGGTGACGCCGTTTTGTTGGATGCCGAAAAAAATTATCATGCTCTCTTAGAAAAACGTCGAGATTGGCGTGATCGTTTGTTTGATGAAAAGGACAAAGTCCCATGCTAGCGCAAATCATCACCGATGCGTATGTTGAGCACCGCTTGAGCGAATGGGGCGAGTGGCATTCGCGAGGAGACTATGTTGACATTGGTTTCAGGCGTCGCAATTTATTAGCTAGACTGAAAGAGGAAGGCGGTCAATTGATACGGTGCACAGGCTCAAACCCGTTGCCCACGCACACCCGAGCCGAAGAGATGGAGAAATTGATTATGGAATTACACCAAGACCAACCGATCCCTGCGCATGTCCTGATAATCACTTATTTATACCCTGATGCACCGAGACTCACTGCAGAAAAGAAATTTGGTTACAGAAAATCAAATTACAATAAGCAGCTTGGTATTGCATTTGCATGGATCAAAGGGTATTTGATTGCAAAGATGAAAATCACAAGAGGTGTTTGAGAGCCGCGAACAAGATACTCGGTTATCACAAACAGCTAACGATGAGAATGCGGATGATGTTGATGTGATTTTATCCAAGAAAGTAGAGCGATACCTATTTTTGTTTGCCAGCCAGCGCCCTCTGATTTGAAATAATCTACCACCTCTTTTGGTAGTCGTAAATTTAAGGCAACTTTGGTGGGTGTTTTTTGGGTGCCGCGACGCCGTGGCGCTGATTTTACAACACCGCCTACTTTATAAGTAGATTGACTAAACATTTTATCTGTTAATTCTGGCAGTTCATCATATTCATTTTTTTTAACACGATGAGCGTCAACCTTCTTCAAATTGCTTTTGATATTTTTTGATTTCGCGCGCATTTGCTTTCCTAATTGAAAAAATGTGTTTTGTGTTACTCTGTTTTATTCTAAGATAGTGGCTATCGATATCAGTAACCGCTGTTTTTCGACCTTGTTGCAAACATTAAAAACTGCAGTATCATAGCATCGGGCAATGCGAAAAAATATCCTATGTTGTGATTTTTGAATTTTTTGCGATAGAGCCAGTTTAAAAGTAACTGCTCACGCTTATCTCGTCATTGCGAGCGAAGCGAAGCAATCTAGGCTTTCCAACGCTGCTTCCTAGAATTTCGGATTCTAATCGGCTCTGAAAACCTAGATTGCTTCGCTTCGCTCGCAATGACGAGATAAGCGTGAGCAGTTACGTTTAAAAAATTAGTTTAAAAAATGCTTTACAAGGGGTGCGCTCTCATTTATCATAAATTCACTAGACTCGCCAGAGGTGTGAGTAGAAGCGAAAAAAATGACTCAAGCGCCTCAACAAATCTAACAAAAAAAAGCCTTCTCCCCTTCGAAAGAGAAGGCTTTTTTTTATCTTCTTTTCCTAGAAAATCTGAAAAAATCACTGTGGAGTTAGCCTGATGATGAAACCAACCTTATTGGTTCACGTTGTATTGCGCACTAAAAAATATTACTTAATGATACTTGGTGCACTGGGATTGTTAGCCTGTATTGCTTTTGTTCTACAGCATGAAGTCATAAAAAATCGAGCATTTGCGATGCAAAATAAACGTAGTGAATGGATGTTACGTGAATTAACGACCATTCAATCGCAGTTAGCAGAGTTTTCTCACACTACGACTCATCCAGAACAGCAATCCATGCTGACAACCATGCAATCTGAACTATCGGCTTTGCAACAGACTATGCTCAATCTTGCTAAAACAGCGGATATTCAAAAAGTTTCAAACCAAATTGCCTCTGTCAAAGAGGCTGTGGATAGCAATATGCGCGATATCAAGCAGACAATGATTGGGATGAAGGGTGGAAAACAGTATCTTGACCCACGTGCACTGCCTTTCCAAGTGATTGCCGTGGATATCATCGCAGGATTGCCTTATGTGTCGGTAGATTATAATCACCATGTGTTACCTTTAGCGGTAGGTGATAGTCTCGCGGGCTGGGAAGTAATGAGTGCGTATGCTGATGCCGGCGTTGCCGAATGGATGAATGAAAAAAATCAATCTGTCAAAGTTGTCTTACAAAATTGAGATCATCCGATGAAACCCTGCGCTCACTTTTTTTTATCTTTTTTAATCCTTCTCTTCTCGATGATTTTTTCTATACCCCTTTTTGCTTCAAACGATGTGATCAATACCACCACTGCGAATACGATCACTCACAATACAAATGAAGTGACTTCTCTGGAGAATCCTGCAGAGGCTTGGGGGTTGACGGTCACTGAATGGAAACGGTATAACGCTCTGATGCAAGGGAGGAACGCGCAGGATTATGCTAAACTCACACCGCCGGAAGTGTTGGGGATTGATGCAACTAGCGCCGAAGAATTAGCGCATTTTGCAGCGCTTGCGGCTAAACAAGAACACGATAAAATTGAAAGAGAATTACGCTTCAATGCGGCATTTTATTTAGCCGCGAAACAACTCTATGCCAATGAACCCCTTGTTCGACCTTTTGATTTGACACCTTACACACCTGTTCCTTCACCCTCATGATAGAAAAAGTGACGCCTACTCGTACCAAGCGGTATAGCACGCTCTTTGGCGTATTATTGGGAGGTGCTTGCAAGTTAGCGCTACTCAGTCTATTGGCGTGGATTTTATTGCTTCTTGCGTTGAGTGCGGTTGCTATGGATCAAGGTAGAGAGGCTGCCAGTGCACGTAGCCATTTTCTTTTGAATAACCAGACTGAATTTATTGCAAGTAAACAGTTCAGTGTAGATCACGTTTTTTTGGCTAACTCCGTTCAGCTTCGTGCTCAGATGGAATATAGCATAGAAAATACACTGACAGCGCTGTCTTCTTTATTGCAGAAAATGACGCAACGTACCGTGTTGAATGTACCGTTTACAATGACAATAGTCACGATGCTAGCTGACACACTGGAAGTTGTCACAGACCGCCTATGGATTTTCATCTTGAGCATACCACTGTGGGCAAGCCTATTATTTGTCATGACAGTCGATGGTTTAGGGCAGCGTGATATTCGTAAATTTCAAGCGGCACGTGAAAGCACGTTTTTGTTTCATCGTCTTAAATTGCTGACAAGCCACGTATTTTATGGTTTTTTTCTTTTCTTTATGAGTACACCTTGGGTCATAGAACCGTCGATACTGCTGTTACCCATGATACTGACAGTGAGTATTCTTTTGATGCTGTCGATCAAATATTACAAAAAATACCTGTGAGGTTGCGATGAATATCCACTGTACTTTAATAGCGTCAATGTTACTGAGTAGCCTCTTCTGCTGTACTGTGCAAGCCACTGAGCAAGCAGAACGGATTTATTTGACACAGCTTGTGAACCAACTGGATGCGATGAAGCCGCTGATTATTGCAGCCTCCAAACAGCAACCTAAGATGGATCGGGTCTTGTTTCGTTATGTTGCGTATCGAGATGCCAACCAAACATGGCATCCGGGATTGTTAGATCAGATTAACCATATCCAGCAATCGATCCAGTTTAAGTTAGATCATGCGCTCAGTGAGCCGGCTTTACTGCCTTCGATGCAAGGCGATTATATCACCTCTCATAAGCGTACAAACCCATGATAGCGCCAATAGAAACACTGCCGAACGTGATCAGTGGCTTTAGCGCATCCGCAGGGGTCACAGCAGCTCATCTCAATTTGCTCATCCGAAGTGTGCTCTGTGGTGCATTTCTGCTTTGGGCAGCGTGGAACATCTACGGTCAGGTGCAATTAATACAACATCGAGAGCAGGATATCCCTGATTTTCCCCTGAGTATTTTGCGGGTCTTATTATTATGCACATGGATCATCCTTTTAGTTTCTATTTAATGTTTATTAAGGGAGGTAACGCAATGACACAGGCTATTGCACGACGGTTTTTTTCTAAAATAGGCTTAGGGATAGTGAGTTGTTATGTGTCGTCCTTACAGGCTGCGTTGCCCACGCCCCCTGTCAGCGATATGGCCAGTGGTTCAAAAGATTGGATTGATGTAGGCGGGAATCTGATTAATAAAGTATTAAGCATAGGCTGTATTGCAATGGGTGGCGCGCTACTAGTCGGTGTCGCTGCAGGAATTCTCAAATCCTACCAAGTGGCACAAGATCGACAAGACTTAGGCCATTTTTTTAAAATGCTGGTCGTGGGGCTCATCGCAGCTGCCTTAGGTATCGGCCTTGTGTACGGTGGCTATCAAATTGTGGGTGTCAGAGACGCGGGCTGGTAAATCGATATGCTATTACATGAGATTAATCACAAGATGCCGATTTACAAAGATTGCACATTAGGTGAAATTCTTGTAGTCGGTGCCTTGGTTTTTTTGACAGAAATAACGATTTTTGCACTATTAACGTGGCTGATCTTGGGTTATGCCTTTATCGGTGTCGCACTTACCTTTATTTCATTTTTTCATATAACAAAAGCGCTGCTTAGCCAATTGCAAAAAATAAAGTACGGTAAACCGCATGGATTTTATCGGCAGCGGCTCATCAAAACGCTCTCTGAATTAAATTTAATCCGACCTGTTTATCTCACCCGTTGTGGCAAATGGTCAATTAGGAGGACTGTATGAAAGACATGAAAGAAAAAAAATACTATCAAGGCTGGATAACGCAAGCATGGCGCAAAGAAGATGCCGATGCGGAAGTGATTCGATTACAAAAATATGCAATCGTTCTTTTGTTTATGTTATCCCTCGTATTCAGCATAGGCTGGATGACATCGCCTTCACGCTTAACGATTTATGTGCCGCCTGATATTCAAAATGGCGCAACCATCAAAATGGGCACCCTCCCTGATCCTCTAATTTATAGTTTTGCGTATGAAGTGTGGCAAGAAATCAATTATTGGCCGACAGAGGGTGAAAGCGATTATAAAAATAACCTTGTTAATTATACCCCTTATCTGACACCTCTTTTTAAAGCTGAATTACTACAAGACTATGCTGATCTGAAAGTCGCAGGCCAATTACAGCGTATCCGTTATTTACAAGGCTTGAGTGGCGCGGCTTATGATGCAGTGAATGTCAAACCCATCAGCCATAATACATGGGAAGTCGATTTAACGATGCGGTTGACGGAATATAAAAATAATCAACCCGTAAAAGATGTGGAAATTATTTATCCTCTTAAAGTAATACGCAGCAATGTATCACCGCGTCATAACCCGTATGGATTGGCGATTGCAGGATTACTTGCTGAACCAAAACGCACAACCACTTACATTTGATATGAAGAGAATTGCTATGACATCACGCTTCATCTGCATTGCCCTCACACTGACCTGCTGGAATGCGCTTGCACAGGCCGAAGGGCTGAATAGCTTAACGTTAACGCCTTCTGAAATGCAAAAACTGAAGCAGTATTTTCCAGAAGAAGATAAAGACCATAAAAACCTTGTTTGGCAAGGGGATCCGTTAACTATTTCGCTTTCAAAGAACAAGGAAAAAAGACTGATCTTTCCATCACAGGTGTTGGTAGACGTCAAAGGAAATCTTAAAACAGATCAATTACGTTTAATCAATAATAACAAATCGCTTTATTTGACGTCATTAAGCGCATTTCCAAAAACCCGTATTAATATCACGTTGCAAGACAGTGGTGAAGTCATCTTGATTGATCTGGTGGTCGATGAGCATGCAAGTCAGGCGACACAATCTATTCAGGTCATGCAAAGTGTAAAACACGCTTCAACCAAGTCGCTTTCATTTCAACAGCCAGAAACAGAAGTCAATACAGGTATCAACGCAGCAGAAACGCCCGCTGCTTTCAATGTGGGAGAAGACGTGAGCACAGTGGATTTAATGCGTTTTGCGTACCAACAACTGTATGCACCCTTACGTCTGCGACAAACTAATTTTCTGTATACGAGGGCTGCGATGCAAACTGCTTCGTTTGTGCCTGATTTAGTGTATGGCGATAAAGTCGTGGCACACCCTATTGCTTCTTGGGCAGCAGGCAATCGTTACGTCACAGTGGTTGCATTACAAAATAAATACCTCCATACAACCCGTATTGATATTCGACAGGATCTCTGTGGTGATTGGCAAGCAGCTGTTATCTATCCTCGTTCAACATTATTGTTCCACGAGGAACAACAGCACGATTCCACTCCCTTCACTACCTTATTTTTAGTTTCACAAAAACCTTTTTCTGAAACGTTGGGGGCGTGTCATGGCGATGCATAATATGAATAGTGTATTAAAATACGGTGTGCCTGCGATTTTATTAATCCTATTTCTTTTGTTAGCGCTCAGATCATGCCAGCACTCCGATTCTCTTAATCAAAAAAATGTTTCTGACGCGAACACAGTGCATAATACGGCAGCGCACGATAGCGCAGCGGAGTCACTAGATACATTGACCGCAGAGCTTGCTGAAACCAGAAATAAAATCAATGAAGTGGCTAAAGAAAATGAATTACTCAAAAAAGAAAATAACGGTTTAGGCGACAAAGCAACTCATACGCAAGATGCAGCAACCCGCCTGCTGACGAGTGAAGTCGACCAACTCAAAGCGCAAGTGCAATCATTCAGTCAAAAGAAAATAGACAATACGATAACAAACGCATCGATGGGGGATGCAATTACGACGGTGACAGATTTAACACAACCCTTATCGCCCAATCAAAAAACGTTTACCGATACGCTGGAAGGAAAAACAGAAAACACCAAGCCACGGCCTTATTACACCATTCCTGCCAATGCTACTTCAGTGCAAGATCGCTTAATGACAGCGCTTGTCGGGCGCATCCCTGTCAAAGGGGTTGTGACAGATCCTTATCCTTTCAAGATTGTTATTTCCGATGACAATCTTGCGGCGAATGGCTTACGCATCCCTCATCTGCAGCAAATGATTGTGAGTGGTTATTGCGAGGGGGATTTGAATTTAGTGAGTGTGCGAGGCTGGGTCACGTCACTCACGTTTGTTTTTGATGATGGCACCCTTTCAACAACCACCTCCAATGACAATGATATGGGTAATTTTACAAAAGCGAATAGCTTAGGGTATCTTTCTGATAAATGGGGTAACCCTTTTATTCGCGGTAAACTCATCAGTAATGCACCGGCTTATCTGTCAGGTCATGTGGCGTTAGGTGCAGCCACAGGCGCTGCAACCGCGTATGCGGAATCACAAACAACCCATCAGGATACGTTACTGGGTAACACAGCTACGTCAGTCACAGGTTCCCCGATTCAATTTTTAGGGGGACAGGCCGCCAGCAGTGCGGCCAAGGAGGTACAGCAATGGTGGCATGATCGTGAAGAACAATCCTTTGACGCCATTTATGTTGCACCTATCGATAACGAAGGCGAGTACGTTGAAATTGCCGTTAATTTCGCTAAAGAAATACACATTGATTATGACCCAAAGGGGAGAAAATTACATTATGCGTCTACCGATACAAAACAGCAGTCTCTTGGCCTTGATTAGTCTACTCACCGCTTGCAGCAGCCTTTCGGGGAATGTAGTACCTGAAAAAGGCCCAACGATGGAACAAGTCTATGACAGCGAAAAGAGTGTGAATACAGGCATATCCTTATCAAACAAACCACCCTGTTGTGCCATGCGCCCTGCAACTGTGCAAACCAGTGCGGTCTACCATGAATTTCATAAGCTACCTAATCCAGAATTAAAAATGTATGTCTATCCCCATTTAGCAGGGAAAGAACAATTACCTATTCCAGGCTATTTTACAGTTTTTAATGCGTATACCGAAGATCATTATGCATTAACCAATGAAACCCGCCAGCCGTAACAAGAAGAGCTTACAATCTATGTTAGAGTTATTGAAAAAAAAGGCTATCACACAGCAAACAATGGCACGCGCCTACAAAAAGCGGCCTACGTTAGCGGATCGTCTGCCTTGGCGAGACTATAATGAACCGCATAAGTGCTTTTTACTCGAAGATAATGAAAGTGTCGGTGTGTGCTTTAAAATCACACCCATTCCTTGTGAAGCACGACCCGAGATGATGATGGAAGCCATTGCGCAATCCATCAGTGAAGCACTTAAAAATGCCCTACCCACGGAAAAAGAAAACCCTTGGACATTGCAAGTCTATGTGACCAAAGACGCAACCTTATCGTCTACCTTTAAAGACATTGAAGACTATTTTCCTCTGAACCGACAATCAACTGCATTAACGCAAGCGCATTTAGCAACGTTGCGTGAACATTTTGATTATATCACACGTTCAGGCGGTATCTTTCAAGATACGCAAGTGACCCATTTACCTTTTCGTGGTGGCGTGATGCATGTGTATGTGGTGCTGTATCGCCGTATCCGTATTAAAAAACATAAAGAAGAAAAACGCACTACGCATCTGAACGAGATAACGCGCGTATCACGTAAATTCGCGGCACAATTACGTGCGTGCGGGATGAAAGTGAAACGCATGGATGGCAAAGCATTCTATCTCTGGATGGCGCGTTGGTTTAATCCAAAGCAGAAATACGATTCTTTCTATCCCGATGAAACAGAAAAGCTCCCCCAGTATGATTTAGCAGAGCAGCTTTTTTTGAATACGCCCCTTTCTTTTGAAGAAGGTTGGGCTTTTGATGCGTTGCCTCACAAGGTATTGACCATTCAACACATGACACGCCACCCTGTGATTGGCCATCTTTCTGCCGAACGCAAACGCCCGCTCGATGATAAGGTCTTTCACTTAGTCGATCATTTGCCAGAAGGCAGTGTTTTTGTCATTATAGTGACATTGCAAGCGCCGAGTGACATCGCTTTGCATCTTAAAACCGTTCATGATTCCGCGGTTGGCAACCATGCCCTCGCCACGAAAGTCAAACAAGAAGTGCAGGCAGCTGAAACAGCCATGGCGAATGGCGATCCGTTGTTCCCTGTCGTCATGGCTGTTTATCTGCAAGGCGAGACATTGAATAGCTTGCGTGACAAAGAAGCAAGCGTGGAAGTATTACTCAACAGCAATGGCTTTAAAGTCATTACAGACGATGAATTATTCCCCATTGATGCTTATTTGCGTTATCTCCCGATGTGTTATGACTTTTATTTTGATCAACAGCATACCCAACGTTCGCGCTATTTTTTATTAAGTGATATTGCAAAGTTACTGCCGTTTTATGGACGCAGCCGTGGCACAGGACATCCGGGGATGGTGTTTTTTAATCGTGGCGGTGAGCCATGGATGTATGATGTCATGGCAGATAAATCCAAGAATGCGCATATGCTGGTTTTAGGTGAAACGGGGACCGGTAAATCAAATTTACTGAATTTTTTGATTATGCATGACCTTGCCTTATACCACTCCCGCTTTTTTATTATTGATGCAGGCGGTTCGTTTGATTTGTTAGGTGATTATTGCGCCTCACTCGGATTAACGGTTAATAAAATTAAAATAGACCCTCAAAAACCTGTTTCTCTGAACCCGTTTGCGAATGGGTTACGTATCCTAACGCAACTGGATGCCCTTGCCCCGCACCATCGTGAGACCTTCTTACAGAACGCTTGTGAAAAACTGATACAAGAACAACAAGACAATCATCATGTCCAAGCACCTGACAATGACGAGCCACGCGATATTTTAGGTGAAATGGTGCTTGCGGCTCTTATTATGATTACAGGCGGCGAAAAGAAGGAAGAAGAATCGATTCGTCGTAGCGACAGAATGCTGATCATGGATGCGATTATCAACGCGGCGTATGCTGTGCGAGACCAGCACCGTGATCAATTGATTGCGAGTGATATTGTAGAGAGTTTTGAACGGATTGCGCTTTCGCTTGACCCCGCCCGCGACAGTGAAAAGATGAAACGGGCACGCGACATGGCGGATGCCATGCGCTATTTTACCAAAGACCCTTTGTCGAGTCGTTTTTTTAATACAGTGGGCACACCGTGGTTAGAAGCGGATATCACCCTCATTGATTTTGGATTATTTGCACGTGAAGGCTATGAAGCACACCGTTCTATCGCCTTTTCAGGGTGCATGAATGCATTGCTGACGTTGGCAGAAGCCAACCAAAAAAGCCATCGCCCCATTAAAGTCGTCTGTGATGAAAATCATCTCTTTACCAGTATTCCTTTACTAGCAGATATTGAGACGCGTGTCGCTAAAATGGGTAGAAAGTTAGGGCTTTGGCTCTGGCTTGCCACCCAAAACATGAAAGATTTTGCCGAAGGTGCGCGCCGGATGCTGTCTCAAATAGAAGTGTGGCTGTGTTTAGCTCTACCACCCACTGAAATTGATGAGATAGAACATTTTAAAGTGTTGACGCAAGAACAACGGATGCTTTTATTATCGGCGCGCAAAGAGAAGGGTAAATACACCGAAGGGGTTTTCATGAGTCCCAAAGAAATAGGATTGATTAGAAATGTGCCGCCGCGTATTTATTTAGCGATGGCAGCCACAGATCAAGATGAAAAATATTTACGTCAACAGCTCATGCAAGTACATCATTGCACAGAAATTGAAGCGGTCAAGCTGATCGCAAAGCAAATGATGAATCACGAAACAAAAGCAGAACAAGATGATTAAGTCTGTATTGACGATCGTTGTCACTTTAGCCATGACCACGCTGCAGGCGAACACACTCACCTCCATCAATATCGTCGATGTGACGCTCAAAGCAGCACTTAAAAGCCATTCACCTTGTTTGCGTTACAAAATACCCACGCAATTTTGTCTCTGGATTTCACCTTGGGCAGGCAAAAATGTGACGCCTTTTTTAGACCATTATTCGCCGGATTTAGTTGTGATTGTTTATCGTAATCAAGCAGATAATCCTTGGATTGAAGTGAATGCACTCTTGGACAAAGGAAGTCACATGGCACAGGCCAGTGTGATGGCGCACCTCGGTGCCAGCTCACCTATCGGCAGTGGCAATCACAGTTTAATGGATACCCATGAACAAGCCGTCATTTTTAAAGAAGCCGATGTCATTGGCAATCCTGCAGTGGCTCTTTTCCCGAAATACATAGGTGATGTGTTATTGCCTAGTACGGCGACACCGATGAAGCCCTATTTTCAATCGATTCTAGATAGTGTGTTATGGCGTGGGCTGATGCCAGAAGCGCTGCCAGAAGAGATGGCATCGGTTGCATTGGGCGCCATTCATCATGTGGGTATAGGGCTAGTTGATTGGGGTGGCGTGTATCCGCATGAAGGCACGGTGATTGGGAACAATGATGCTAAAGCATCGATGGTCATCGCACAGCGTGCAGCAGATGTATTAACGAATCACATCGGCTATGGGCATCTGAAACAGTCCTTAGATAATACCTGCGGTCAACATTGCAACGCATCACCCATAACAGAAAATAGCAATGACACGTTATTTCAACTGATTTATCCCATAGAACAAACCGATTGTGTGCCATTAGGCAGTGAAGCATCGTATAACGAACGGATGTTGAATGACAAAGGCGTGTATATGTGGATCGTGTGGCGGCATTATCAAGGTTGTGTGGATGGCGAAGGTAAATTTATAGGGGTATTTCCATGATAAAAAAAACAGTCTTTTGTTTATCGCTGTGCTTATGCATGAATGCCATGGCTCATAACGTGATGCCAGTCGGCAATGATAATAATGTGCTGTATTATAAAATCGGCGGGAGCAATGGTTTTTCTCTGCCACCCACATCGGGTACCGATACGATTAACTTGGATTCAAAGAGTAATTTAGGGCTGGGTTACAGTTGCAATGCATTTAATCCTGCACTTTCCATGAGCAATTCGATGAATGATTTAAAAAGTAGCGCAGAAAATTTAACGCAAGATATTGTGACGAATGCCACAGGCAGTTTAATCATGATGCCGATGTACGAATTAGCCAAAACCAATCCTACTTTGTATGCGCTTTTAAATAATCAATTAATATCATCCAATCATAAGCTAGAAGTGTCGACTAAATCGTGTGAGGTGGTCAAAGAACAAATTAATCGCGGTGAAAATCCCTATCAAGATTGGGGAAAGATTGCTGTCAATGATCAATGGAAAAAACAATTGTCTTTTGCGGCGATTGGCAATGCCGATATTAACCACGCAAAAAAAGAGATTGATGCACATAGCGGAGACGATGGTGTGGCGTGGATAAATGGTAAAAAAGAGAATGACGGGAGTTTCCATGCAGGTGGTAAAGGGCAGCCGCCGGTATCTGTGATTGCAGATACAGTGAAGGCGGGTTACAACACACTCTTAAACCGAGATTTGCAAAGCGATGCGGAAACAAGCAGTGAATTAAAGCGCTATTTCCCGACGCCGCGCGCTGCAATCGACTGGATCACACGCGTGGTGGGTGATCATATTATTACAACGTGCAATGATGAAGCGTGTCAAAAAAGCCAAGGGAGTCGGGTAGGCCAAGGATTAGTGTTTCAAGTGATGGCATGTGATGAAGATAAAGAAAATTGTGTGACCTCCATTCGCGACCATTTAGCAAAGCTCATCACAGGCGAAGAAGCCGCAACCTATGCTAATTTAGCTAATGTCTCTGCAGAGGGCATTACGGTCAGTGTTGATGTGATCCATTCTATTCGCCTGATGGAGCCTCCTCAGCAAGCGATCATTATCAATAAAGTAGCACAAGAAGTGGCTGTGCAACGGGTGATGGATAAAGCACTGGTTGCAAGACGTCTTTTAGCAATGGGTGCACAAGTGCCCGTGATTGCCGCCAACCATCCAGCTGATGTTTTAATCCAGCGTGCTATACAGCGGCTAGATGAAGATATTCATTCCTTGGCATTTGAAAGTCAAATGAGAAAGCAAATGATGTCGGCTACTTTATCACAGGTTTTGACCTATTCTCACTTGCAGCAGCAAAACGCGTTGCAAGTGATATCCACATCCTCTCCTTTGCCGCTCATGGATAAGGGTGCAAAGAAGGATTCGTCTTTATGAGTCTTGGCGTACAGTCTTATCCAGAGCTTTATACCATCCTCCTTGGCTGGAATTTATATGGAAAACTCTGGACGCTATTGACGCAAACAGGCATTGCTTATCTGCCTTTCATTGGCCTTATTTTAAAAAACGTCACGCAATTCTATATGGGTCACGGCCATCACGGTGCTGCCAATGCGTTACGTAGTATGGAAATCAATTTATTAACCACATTGTTGCTGATTTTTTTTGGTGTAGCGCCCATTGTGCCACTCGATACCCATACCGTTTCTTATTCGCCACTCTGTGAAAAGGGCAAAACGTATTACCCCACATCAACAGGCACAACCTATGACAAAGCTTTTACAATACCCGCGAATGATATCCGTGTACCCCTTTGGTGGTATGCGGTCTTATCGGTATCCGAAGGCATCACCAGTGCTGCCAATACCCTGGTAGGCTGTGTCCCGGATTTACGAAAAATGGTCACCGAAGTTGATATGACAGGGATTACTGATCCCGAGTTAAGGTTACAGCTACAAGATTTTACGACGATGTGTTATGCGCAAGCTAAAATGCAATTTTTTAAAGATACTCAAGAAAATAACACAGCTACACTTCCGCCTATTCAAGCAAGAGTAGAAAAATTTGGCATAGACGATACAGAATGGATCGGATCGCATGCTTTCAATGCGATTTATTACCCTCATATCAGAGCAACCCGTCCTATCCCTGGGTTTGAATATGACAAAGCAGATGATATTAACGCGGAAACAAATGAAACAGACCCTTCTTACGGTATGCCGTCGTGTGATGCGTGGTGGAATGACACAGCAGGTTTAAAAAATCGATTATATCAAGCATTGCCTAAGTCTTTTTTTGATGAATTTAAGCAGTATATCAATAGCAAAGATGCGCAAGATGATGTGATTAAAAAAATAATATCCCATGCGCCACAAGGATATAAAGGCTATGACAATGCAAATGATATGATAGGCAACGTTGGCTATTCACATCTCGTGTCCGCAGTAGGTGCTTGGTATCATCAGCTAGAAGAATATCCGAAAATTTATGCTGCAACACAAGCCGCGCCCATTATTCAAGCGCTGTTGTTATTGATGGTGTATGTGTTTCTGCCTTTTGTTCTAGTCTTTAGCAGCTACAAACCGAGCACCTTCATGGCGGGCGCTATGGTGGTTTTTTCTCTGATATTTTGGACATTCATTTGGCACTTGGTGAGCTGGGTTGATAAGACATTGATGCAAGCACTGTATGCAAACTGGTTTACGAAACAAGGTGCAGGTGCGACGCTTGCTGATATGATTATAGGTGCGCTCACTATGGCAGCACCGACTTTTTGGTTTATGTTGATGGGGTCATTGGGTGTGATGAGTGGGAATTTGGTTGGTGGCGTATTGAGCGGCCTGAATAAAGTAGGTGAAGATGCCGCAAAATCAGGCGCCTCAGCAAGTGCAAAGCTTGCTCGAGCAACTAGCACTCTTCTGGAGTAAACAGGTGATTTTTTAAGAGCACAACAAAATTATCTCTGTCTTCGTGAAGTGAGAAAATCTGTGCTTTCTTGTTCTTGCAAGTCTTGTGCCGCTCTCTCTTCATCCCGTGCTCGATTTTTCTGTTTTGCTTCAACAACAGCGGCAAAAACATTCAAGAAAATGGATAAGAGAATAAAAATAAATTTGAGTATCTTGTTTTTGGATCGCATAAAGCAGTTCTCACTAGAAAAAAGAAGCACTATGTAAAGAATCAGTTTAACATAGAATTATTTTCTAGCTGAAAGGAAAGATTGGGTTATAGCTTCATTGCGCACATTTTTTGTTCAAAATCTCTATTATTTAGGGTTATGCGAATTTTTTAAGATATTCTTTGAATGGAGTGTGCTCAAGCAGTTTTTTATTTTCTTCTTACAATTACTTATCTGATAGAAATATCAAGCAGCTTACATTTTTTAAAAATTTAAAATCTAAATTGCTATATTTGTAAAATGGTGATAGCTTGCCAGAGCAAAAATAATCTTTTTATTTGAGTCTTTATTTTTTGAATGAAATTAAGCGGAATTAATTTTTAAAAAGAAGGAATCGCATCATGGCTAGTAGTGGTCGACAAAAAGAATTTTATACCCCTCGTGTAATCTCTGAAACCCTGAAAAAAGATCTTATCCAGAAAATATGTAAAAAAGATAGCCGAGACATTAGGAAAGCACTTATTGAAGCAGCATTAAATATGTGTATTTTTCCACGTCCTTTCAATGAAGCGTTAGATTCATTGCAATCCGCTTATAGTATTCATCAAAATAACCAGCAGATTAAACTTCATTTAAAGAATGCGATTACAGAATGCATTGATAAAAATTTTATTAATGAATTTGAAAAATTAATAAGTAGTAACGTTGATGTGGTATTTTTTAAAACTGATTTTTTATGTGTTGTGTGTAAAATATTAGAGATTTCAATTCAGCAAGAACCTTTCGTTGAAGCAGCAATTAAGAATGGAAAAATTTATTGGAGAATCGTTGACAAACAGAAAACTACTCCTAGAAGGGAAAACCATACTGAAATTTTAGGGGAAGAAAAGACTTGGTCTATGGACTGGAAAACGTTTCGCTTATTCAAAGATAGTGGGAAGCGATCTGGAACCGTTGAAGTTAATAAAGAACAGTTTATAGATAAAATAATGAAAGATTATCAGTTATTTGTATGCGAAGATACAAAAAGAGAAACACAGGAAGCAACTATAAAGAAAAAAGAAGCAGATGAAGCAGCAGCAGAAGCAGCAGAAGCAGAAAAAGAGGCAAAAAAAGCAGTAGAAGGAGGACACACAAAAGTCCTGGCAGCAGAAAAATCATTAGGAAAAGAGAAAAAAAAATCGAAAAACTCAAAGGAAATAAAGGAAGCAAAAAAAGCAGCGCAGAGAGCAGAAACAGCGCTAGAAAAGGCAAAAAGAAAAGCACTATCAACAAGAGCGACAAAAAAAGCAGAAAAAAAATCAGCAGAAAAAGCAGAAAAAAAATTAATACAAATAATAGCGACAGCAAAAAACGAAACAAGAGAGCTAGCAGGTAAAATATGGGATGAGTTAAAAGATATAGGAATTTTAAATTCAAGGAGTAGATTGTCTCATGAATGGCGTGCTATTAGTAGTGAATACTTGCATCTAGATAATCTAAAGAAAGGGCAATATTATGCTTGCATAAAAGCTCTTTATAATATAGTCAATGATAAAACAAATAAAGAAGTAGTTTATCAAGATCGACACAGAGAAATGTGTATTTATCGTCCAGAGAAAAATTTAAAATCTTGGGCGGAGACAGCCCGTGTTACGCATAATCGAGAAAATAATAATTATTCAACTCGCTGTTGGGATGTAGGTGTTTATGCTGATTTAAGTGCGCATAGTTCGAAAGAATTAAAAGAACCGTTAGATTACGATCATATTCCTTCTGTAGGAAGAATGAAAATCGAAAAAGAATTAATTGAAAAAGAGGATATAGCGATTGTAGAGGAAGAAATAATATCTATCGAACAAAGTATTGAAGAAGAGAAAAATAGACTGCGAGAAGAACAAATACAAGCACAGGAATATGAACGGGAACGGGAGCGAGCGCTAAATGGTGAAGACGCAGAGACCGAGGAAGAGGAAAGCAGTGATATTGAAATACCAGAAGACTCTCCTAAATTAAAAAAATTAAAAAAAGATCTAAAAGCACGGGAAAAAGAACAAGAAGATTTGAATCAAAAAATATCAAAAATTATTCTTGAGCTTAAAAATCATGGTGATTTACTTTGGACTATTGCAATTCCCAGAAAACTTCATAGGATGGGGGGTACTTACATGGAGTCACTGGCAGAACAAAGTAAATCCAAGGAACATCCTTTTCTCGCTGATGTGCGCATTCATTTAGACAATTTAGAAGAAGAAACAAAGAAAAATTCTTTTTCTACTAATAAGTATATAAAAGCACTGGGCGCATTCCGTTATTTGTATCGTTGTTTACTCAAATCGCATCCTGGTAAAATTAAAGAAATAGTATGTGTGGGAACATCAGCACATGATCTTTTCTTCCGAGAAGATAAGGCAATAGAAAAATTAGATGAATTATTTAGTGAAAGAATCAGACGTGCTATGGAAATAAGAGAAGGATCAAAACGTATAATAGTAATCGAGCCCGAGCTTCAGGCAAGTTCAAGTAAGATAATGAGGAAACTATCTTATTCTCTTGCACCCTCATTACCAAAAAGGCCACCGAAAAGCCCGGGAATAACGCCAGTTGTTTCAGATGCTGATGATGGACGGTCGCCATCTCCGCCATCTTGTGTATCAAACTCTGACAGCGATGAGCGATCTGTATCGGCGCCTGATAGCGCTGACCAATCTAATGAAGAGCTCAGCAACAGCCGAAAAACTAAACCGCGCTAAATATGACAAAACCTAAACGCTGCAGGTATATAACACTATCTCTTTAATAATAGACATTCCTTATGACCCTCCAAAAACCTCTCGAAGCGCTCTTAAGGCCGCCGCTCGAGTGGTTTACGTCTGCCTGTGCTTTTGCGGTTGCAGGCTTGATGACCTGTCTTAATGATAGATTTTTCCGCTTGCCAGAGCAAAATATAAAAGAGCTTGCTATCGTTTTGGTTATATTCGGTTGTTATCGATTCAAACAAGGTTATCGCGTTTATCGTTACCAAAGAAATTTAAAAAAGATGCCCGTTTATAAGATGACTTCTAATGAATTACCAGTAAGTGACAAGAAATTATTTTTAGGCAAAGGCTTTCTATGGACAGCACAACATACACAACGCCTACGTGATCTTGATTTAAGTCATAATTTACATTTTAAATATCCCTCTCGTTTAATCCGTTGGGCGCGACAAAAGGAGCTGCATTGGGAAAACACGCCATACTTAAAAAATATCGCAAAATTACTCAAAATAAATCACTGCTTCAATCCTTTCCGCCCTTATCCTGAAATGGGCGGTGAGCCATGCATTCACGGTATTGCGGATAAAGAAGAAGACGTTGCGATTAATCTCATTGAGCGTGCGAGCCACTTGCTTGTGCTAGGGCTACCGGGCGTGGGTAAAACCCGCTTTGCAGAATTATTGATTAGCCAAGACATCCGCCGCGGTGATGTAGTCATTGTCCTTGATCCCAAAGGGGATGCGGATTTACTGCGTCGCATGTATGCGGAAGCACTACTAGCCGGACGTGCAGATGATTTTCTCGTATTCCATTTAGGTTTTCCTGATGTATCATGCCGCTATAATCCCATTGGCAATTTTACACGGGTCACAGAAGTCGCCAATCGTATTTCGAACCAATTACCGGGCTCCGGTGAATCTGCTGCATTCAAAGAATTTGGCTGGCAATTCATGAATTCAATTGCAATGGCACTCGTTGCCATGGGTGAAAAACCTGATTATCAAAAAATGAAATTTTATATCACAAAGCTCGATGTGTTATTAGAGCAGTACCTCGATTGCTGGTTAAATCAAATGGATAACCAACTTGAAAACTGGCTCGATCACTATCTCAAAGAGAGCACAACAACAAATAAAAAAAATGTAGCCCCTACACGATTAGAAGCCTTGACCGCGTATGTAGACGGCCATCAACTGATTGGCAACCCTATTTTTGATGATCTACGTAATGCGTGCCGTTATGACAGAGAGTATTTCAGCAAAATCACCGCATCGCTTGGGCCATTATTAAAAAAACTAACGACTGGAAAATCAGCGACGTTATTATCACCTGATTACAGTGATACGGACGATGAGCGTCCTATACTCGATTGGCTACAAGTCATTCGGCAGAAAAAAATTGTTTATGTCGGATTGGATGCATTAACTGATCCAGTCGTCGCAGCCGCTGTAGGTAATGCGATGTTTTCCGATTTAGTCTCTGTGGCAGGTCGTTTATACAAATTTGGTCTGCACGATGGCTTTACGCCCTCTTGCGATTGGCAAGACACGTTGCCTCGCATCTGTATCCATTCTGATGAATTTAATGAAATCATTGGCGATGAATTTATTCCTCTGCTCAACAAAGCGCGTGGCGTGGGTTTTACAGTGACAGCTTATACTCAAACTTGGTCAGACGTGCAAGCTCGCTTAGGAAACGCCGCTAAAGCAGGACAAGTGGCGGGTAATATGGGAACGGTTGTGATGTTTCGCTGCAAAGAGGCAGCCACTGTTGATATGTTATTAAACCAATTGCCAACGATACCCGTGTTGCGTGTGTTACCGGCATCCACTGCACAAGATAGCGCACTCGGCACAGACGATACCTATTATCAATCGACCAATGAAGACCGCTTTGTGCACAGCGAACAGCGGCTCATTGAACAAAATGATGTATTGAACTTACCTAAAGGACACGCGTTCTGCTTGCTTGAAGGTGGCAAGCTCTACAAATTACGTATGCCTTTACCTCAAGAAACAACAGTCGCTATTCCTAAAGAAATTGAAGCACTCCTCTGTGCTATGCGCGCTAAACCAACCATAACAAAAGAAAATCATTCCCAATAAGGCCAACCATGCTCAATTTTAAAAAGAAACCACCTACCGCTGTGGCAGAGGGGCTATTTGCCTGTTTGTCGGGTCAGCAAATGATCGAATTTATTCCGTTAAAACACTGTCTTAACGAAATACGTCAGTTGGTGAGTGCACCGGATGACGTTTACGAAAAATTTTATCTCTCTACATTGTACGGTATGGCAGAGTTTTGCCAAGCAATGCCCTTTTCAAAAACGCATTTTGACATGGATTACGGATTGCTAAAACGGCAATTAATGCTCGCCATCGCTGCCTTAAAAATACGTCGTGGCAAGTTACTCCCACAACAAGGGGAAATAGAGACCATTGCAAGAGAAGAGGCAGCGTGGACGTATGTTGTTTTTTCATCCAGCCTATTAAGTGATATCCATGGGGTGCAGCACGATCGAACAGTGACATTACATCAAGCCAATGGTGATGCAGCCGGTATGTGGACACCTCTGTCGGGTTCTCTCTATGAAAAAACCCGTTATTACCGTGTAAAGTGGGTCACAAATAAAGAAATCACTGATACCGCTATTTTAATGGCAGCGCTCTCAGGCCGTATTATTCCGCCTGCTGTTATTCGCTGGTTAGCAGACAAAAAAGCATTATATACGTTATGGTGGGAAACCCTATTGCATGAGTCGAGTGCCAGTAATGTATTGCAAGCCATCATAGACGAGGCAGAAAAAAAATCAGAAACGCTTTTTCAAAAACCAGCCGCCAAGCAATCGATCCCAAACAGTGGCGCTATTCAACTTACTCAATTAACCACTTGGTTAATATCTAAATTAAAAGACTGCCCAGAACAACTGTTTCAAACAGAACAGGGGTTCTTTGTCAGTGAAACATTACTGGATGATTTTTTAGCTGAACTTTATAAAACAGATAATGCGGGCAAAATAAATAAAACCACGTTTCTACAGCAATTAATGAAAGAAAACTTATTAATCTTAAAAGGCAATGATTTTCTTCACTCTCTTGTGCCAAAGCAATTTCAAGACAGACGCCTATTTAATGGCATTATGCTCAATAGAGATTTTTTGCCTGATTTATTACAAAAACAACCCCTCAATCCTGACTTGAAAGAAAATTTTTCTTTATGAGGTAATTTATGAAAAATCATGAAAAAGAAAATGAAGCATTAAAATTGCCGCGCTTAAAAGTCAATGGCGAAATCATTCTGCACATGCGATCAACGCAAAATTTATTCAATGGGTCATGGAAATACAGTAAAATGGGCTTGGTGCAATTCGCACGCATGATGACGATGTTGTCTAAAGCGGCTAGCCAAGAGGATCCCTATGCCGAGTGGTATCTCTTAAAAACCTACCAAGCCTTATTTGATGCTAAAAAAGAACTCAAAGCCATTGAATTAAAACTGGCTGGTTATTTTGATCCTGTACGCGGCGTTAGCATCACATTGATAGCCAACGAGCAAGCATTACACTGTCCTTTGCATTTTTCCACGCCTTTTGGATTTATAGGGGCTAATCTATTGGCAGAGGTGGACTATGTGCTACGCCAATTAGTCACACTCAAACGCATTGGTTCACCGCTCCCAGAGAATATAACCGAGCCAACGCTGGTGGCTTATGTGCAACGTGCTTTTAGTCTCGCAAGGCACTGGCATTCTATGGGTATCACTCGTCGAGATATTCACGATAATAGTGAAAAATACCAAAAAGCCAACGCATTGATGGGTGACATACCTGATGCTGTCTTAAAAAAAGAAATCGAATTTTCATTGATGCCGAAAAGAAAGAAGTAACATGATGCTTCCTTTGGCAAGCATGGACGTCTCATTGCATTGTATCAACGATGCAGCCATCACATACTCTATTCCCGCGAAATTAATTATTGCTGTATTGCAAGTCGAACGGGGTCATGTAGGTAAAACGACAAAAAATACAAATGGCACTTATGATATAGGCCCTATGGCGATTAATTCTTCATGGCTGCCTGAATTAAAGAAACGAGGTATTTCAGAATACGCTATCCAGTTTAATGATTGTCAAAATGTGATAGTCGGTACGTGGATTCTAAGCAAAAAACTGGCAGCAAGAGGGAACCTAGCTAAGGGCATAGGTGATTACAATTCACAACATAGCCCATTTAATCAGCGTTATTATGAACGGATCAGAATCAGTTATACCCAAATAACGCTGTTACTGAATAATCCATAGCAATAGCACCCTCATTTATTTATTCAAGAATCAGTCGCCGTTCTGTACGACTTTAACCTGCAGAATAAGTCCAGCATAGCGTGATGAAAGTCTGGTCGCCATTGCAAAATGGTTCACGCAGTAGATGCAGCTATGTCTCTATCTATTTCTAAATTTAATTTTTTTCACAAACCCTCTAGGGGAAAACACTTCCCCCGTAGGGTAGTGCTTTCTCTTTGAGTTTTTTATCAACTGTAAGGAGAAAATGCTATGTCATCATTTAATCAAGTCATATTAATCGGCAATCTTGGCAAAGACCCTGACGTATTACAGGTATCGGAGCTCGGCAGTTTTGTAAAGTTGTCACTTGCTACGCATAAGAAGTTTAAAACTAAGGACGGTGAAGTACGTGAAGATATACAGTGGCATACCGTGTATCTCAACAATAACTTGGGAAAAGTTGCAGCTCTGTGCCTTAAAAAAGGCGCAAAGATACTGATCTCTGGTGAATTACGTACGCGTGATTGGCAAGACAAGGAAGGGCAAGTGCATCGGTTGACAGCGATTCATGCGAGGGAAATGAAATTCCTGAGTGCTAAACCGCGTGAAACAACGGATGAGCTTGAACTGCCTCAAGAAGACAGTGCTTATGAAAAAGCCAAACGGGACATTGACCAGATATTAGGTCGACCGTCCACAGAAAATGCTGCTTGATAATATTCATCAACACAGCCTGTGAGCAGTCTCTGCTACGCAGGCATTTTTTCCACAAAAAAAAAGACAATAACATGGTTTAAAAAACCATCAATTGTCTAAGAGCTGTGATTTTAATTTAAAAAGAGGATATACTATGCAACACAAAGAGGTAAAAGATTTATTCCAGTTACAAACTCACTTAATTGATATGAAGGTAGAAATGGTAGTCAGTAAAACAATAGATCGTGTGCTTGAACAGATCAGCGATTTAAAGTATCAAATCCATACTGAAATACACGGATTACGCGATGAGATGAATGGACGATTTTCTTCTCTCGACAATCGTGTCGTTGCTGTTGAAACAAAGCTAGGTATGGTGAACGATAAGCAAGATAAGATTAGCACTGCCGTTATCCAGTATGCCTTCAAAGCAGGCTGGACAGTGATGGGTCTTGTGGCTACATACCTGTTCTATCTATTCTGCACCTTACATCAATAAATCTTACATTTTTTACACTCACCCGCTGGGGACTTCTCCCTAGCAAGGTGGAGTTTCCCCTGCTTTTTAAAAGGAAACTCTCATGAAAGCTCGTTTAGCCAACTCCGATGACAGTGAGTCACTCATTGTCAATGCTCTGCGCTGTTTAGAATCACGTCTACGCTACCACTCTACTTTACTGAATAACTCAAGGGATGTTTTTGCATACCTGCGGTTACAATTAGCTGAAGAAACGAATGAAACGTTTGCCGTGTTATTCCTCAATAGCCAGAACCGTTTATTAGCATTTGAAAAACTTTTTTGTGGCTCAATTCATGAAACAGTCGTTTACCCAAGGATCATTGTGCAAAAAGCATTAGCACATAATGCAGCTAAGATTATTTTAGCGCACAACCATCCCTCCGGTGACTGTAAACCTAGCTTGGCTGACAAAGCAACCACTGAACTTGTTCAGAAAACACTTCGTCTGGTCGATGTAGAGGTCGTGGATCATGTGATTGTGTCACATCAAAAATGGTATTCATTTGCTGAAAACGGATTGTTGTAATTTTTTATTGATTCACCCTGCACGGTAATACTTGCGTTGAATACAAGATCAGCTGGACTGACTTTTCGATCGTTAGTAAGCCAATCAGGTTTTTTCTTTATAATGCAGGTGAGTATTATTGTTTGTTATTACCAAGTGAGTGTTAATTCACAAGCCCCATGATGAGTGGGGCTTTAAAAAAATGAAATTAACGAATGCTATACCTCCTATTGTCTGGCGTTGGAGTGTCACCGTAGTATCATTTTATTTATAGATTAAATCCCTAATATAATTAATAGAATAACGTGTTAAACAGTCAATTTAATGGCAAAAAAACAAGCAACTCCTATACTGAAAAATATAACAAATAAAGAGGAGAATCAAAATGCCATATGCTTTATTATTCTTTAATAATTCTACTAAGCGAGTTGATTTTAAAACATTTGATACAAGCGAAGCACTCGCGGCAGCGACGCAACAAATCGATAGTAGTGCTATAAAAATATATTCGATACCAGAGGACAAATACGAAGAAGCACAAAAGAAGGTAACTCTAGCTAATCAGCGTAACCTTTCACCAAATAGATTAAATGCAGCAAGCAATGTTTTGAAAGATTTAGGTGCAAAGGAATTTCTTATACCACCATCAAACCAATCTGTATCAACCCCTCGTCAACCAGCCGCACTGACGGGATCGCAGTTACCAGATGGCGGGCCACCTGCTAATAATGCTATGGAAGACGATCCTAATGAAGATGAGCAAGAGCAATTACAACCGCCAGCTGTGTCTCCAGAAAAACCTGGAATTGATGTTGCAGAACAAAATGTAGGAGACAAAAGGAAAATCCATCTCGATCCTGAAAAGCAAACGGGTTTAAAAAAACCAAAACTACGGAGACATTTCCAAACTTCTCATGCAACGGTGGGGCAGACTTTGAACCAAGGAATGACTAGCGGCAAAACGCAGATACCTCCTGGAGATTACGAATTTAAAATTGAAGATAATAAAATTATCCTTATAGAAGAAAAAGAAACGGGTTCTTATCATATAGATGCAGAGAACCAAAAAATATTCTTGGAAATAGTCAGAGATATCCATGAGAAATTCTTCACAGACTCTTTTGATTTTTCTTTATCAGATAGCGAAAATCTTCCTGTTTTTTCACTTAAGCAAGGCGAAGAGAAAAAAATGGAACTTTGCTTAGATGTAATAGATGGCATGGTTAAAGATCGCATGCAAAAAAACCACCCAACAAATCAACCATTACAACCAGATCAACAAGAGGAAGAGCCAAAAATACCTATTGGACGTTACAGGCTTGCAATTCTAACCGATAGTAATCAAGAAAGTAGTAAGCAAATTGTTTTTGAAAAAGTAGAGCCACTAGAAGATTCTAAAGAGGATATATATGAGATCACTGCAGAAAATCAAGTAAAATTCTCAAAAATGATTACGAGCACTGCAGCCAAGCTCGATGCAAACTTTAGATTCTCTCAACTAGACAGCTCTAATAGACCTTTTATTTTTACACCTAAGGCGGGTATACAGGGAAAGGTAGAATCCTATTTGCGAGTAATAAAAAAAGATATTAAAGGGTTTATATCAGCCCAAGAGTTAGCACAAACGCTGCAGGCGGATGCACCTCTGCCTTACGTGCCAGATGATGGCCGAACGGTTGCAGTTACTGGGGAGCCTTTAAGAGATAGAGTATCTTCAAAGCAGCTTAAAGAATGTAAAATTCTAGCGGAAAGACTAGGCGCCCTTATACCAGGGGCTCGGGGGACTCCTCGTAATATCGGCATGATTATGTATGAAGATACGACGAATAATAAGAGATTACTTATTGCTATATCAGGTACATTTGAAAGGGGTCTTGAGCAACTGAAAGAACAACACAAAAAACCTTTTTTTACAGAGGGTCTTATCGATAGCATGAATAAGGAAATGGTTGATCGAATTAAGGCAGAATTACACCTTGTTTCTATCGACCTTGTATGCGGAGTTAATCTCGATGGTGTTGACACAGCTAACGCTGTTAGTCTAGAAGAATTGCTACAAGATAAAAAAGAATTCGGGACAGCAATAAAAGCTGGAATTAATGAGCCTAGAGGAAGTTGGGATGAGGAGGGTTACCGTTATTATGGAAGCTATCCTGATTTTTATAAACACAACCCGGACGGTGATCCGTCTGCGGGTGATCGTTATTTCTGCGCAGAACCTAAGCTTGCTGATGCATTGGTTAAATTAAAAAGAGATGGTCAAGTGAAAAGAGTAATAGGGGAAATACATATTGAAGTGAAGGAAAACGTGTCAAAAGTACACAATTCTTGTGATGGTTGTAGGCTTAGGTGCAAAAGACTTCAGGAAGAGTTAGAGCCAAGGCCAAATAGCCCTACTCAAGTGAGGCCCTTTTGAGTTAGAAGTAACTCGAGACAGGTAAGCCACTAGTTTGACTAGTGAGACTTTCTAGGCTTGGCCTTTAGATTTAGTGTTAAGGAATTTGACATGTAAAATTGCCCCCGTGTGGCTTGACGGCAAACACAAGGAGGCAATACATGTCATATGAAAGCTTAAGCCATTCGAGATGGGACTGCAAATACCACTTGGTATTTGTGCCTAAATTTCGGAAGAAAAAGTTGTATGGAGAAATCCGCGGTTATTTGGGTCCGGTATTTCATGAATTAGCGAGGCAAAAGGAATGTACAATTCTAGAAGGGCACATGGTACAAGACCATGTGCATATGCTGATAGCGATTCCCCCGAAATATGCGGTTTCACAGATAGCAGGTTATATCAAAGGGAAAAGTGCGATAGCGGTAGCGCGTCAATTTAGCGGTAGGAAGCGAAACTTTAACGGAGAGAGCTTTTGGGCGCGAGGCTATGCGGTATCAACAGTAGGGTACGAAGAACTTAAGATTAGAGCATACATTCAGAATCAAGAACAACTCGATAGAACGAGCGGTTCCGATGAGAAAGGTAACTTCTAAATTTAAGATGAACTTTAACAATGGCAGCCCTTGGGGCTGCTAACAGCCGTCAAGCCACCCGCAACGCGGGTGCGTTATGACTTCTAATAAGCTGTCCAAAATAAAGGCCTGAAAAGAAGAGAATACTCGATAGTCAACCGGCAATTTATACTTTAAAAACAGCGCTAGTCTAAGCAGGGCGGGGATTTATTTTTCTTCTTTTGTGTAATTCATGCTGTTCGGATGGAGCAATGCTTAAGGCATTAAAGTGACGCGTCATTTTTCTTTGATACTTAAAAAAATTACTGGCACAAGGGTATGTAGGTAGATAGCTACAAACAATTTTAGCAACTTCAGTAGGAAGAGACGCGTTTTCAGTCAACGTCCTATAACGGTTTTGTATTCCTAGACACCTTTTCTGAATTTCTTTTTTCATTTTATTGCGTAATGTATCATTATAGCAGTAATCGAGGACACTCTGACCCTGAGAATTGACGATAGCAGAGCCACAATCAAGCAATAATCTAGCTGCATCTACCTGATAGCCCCATAATGCGTGCATTAGCGCATTGGTATATTTAAACGGTAAGTGAACAGAATAAGCGTGGGTACTAATTAAATTCTCTTGATTAACATCTGCGCCAGCAGCAATTAATTCTCTTATTATTTTACAATCATTTATTCGTGCAGCTTTGATAAGCGGAAATTCACCTTCTGGGCTACATTGCCCAACATCTGCTTTTTGAGTAATCAGAAAAGAAGCCATATCATCGTTTCTCATAGATAGGGCTATATTTAAGGGCGCTTCCCCATAAAATTCATCCTGTTGAGGGGCAGGAAAATTGATATCTATATCCCCCGTTTGTAACAGAATAGCGATTATCTCTATTTGGCCATATTCTGCTGCTCTGTGTATTAGAAAACAACCTGTTTCAGGATGTGGGTCACTGACTTTGCTATTAAGGCAATAGCGCATTTCCTTTAAAAAAGAAAGATGGCTCGGGTCTTTAAAAATACAGCCTAAAGTAAGTGGCATAGTGAGGATCCATAAACAGTATTAGCGTATTATATGGATAGCTGTTTAAAAATACAACATAAAATGAACACTCTTACGCTGTGCCTCACGTCACCGTTTTTTGCTCGTGGCGTCACTAGAGACATCGCAGATGTCTGTAGTGACGCCGCCAACCTCATCGCGTAATGTATTGAAAATAAAACTCATTTTAACGAAAAACGTCACTTCGGCCACAAGCCAGCCTCATTTTTACCAAAATAATAACGCTATTTATGGTGCGTAAACCTAAACACAAAAATGATGAGAGATTAAAGCTTAAGTCCTGCTGCGAGACTATCAAAACCGCAGAAAAGATCAGCGTAGCATGATGCAATCCTGATCGCATCTTCCAAGATGTTCATGCCCTATTCATAGCAATGTGGATAGGTATTCCTCGCGTTATTTTTTCTCTTAAGGGTCTTGTCATTCCCAGAATGTTCTTCACATTCTTTCTTTCGTTCCAAGCAGTTTAATCACTGTTTTGTTACCGTGATAGCGACAGCAATTGCGCTACCGCATAACATGTCTCTGCTTTTCTCATGGCGCAATGCCATTGTTGTACATGCTCCACCGTGCCAACCCATTGTCTCTTTGCAATGAAAATTGCGGTCTTTTGTCGCACGGCGCAAAAGATTGAGACACGTAACACTGACGATCAATAAGCCGTTGTAGGCACGGTAAAAGCAAATCACCAATGAGGCCAATATGAGTATTAGACACGATTTACAGCGCTCCATTTATCACGTATTAAAATACAACCGCAGTGGTTCTTATGCCACACAAGCCAATCGGCAGTCCATCTTGATGCGATTTGCAGCTGACTTAGTATCAGTGGGCTATGGCCTACGTGATATTTGTGGGGTCAAGCAAAAACACATTCTAGCTGTCATTGAATTTTGGCAACAGAAAAAACTATCGAGTTCTACTATCAAAAACCGCACATCTGCGCTGCGTTTTTTATGCAGCAAGATTAACAAATCAACCGTGATGGGTTCAAACCGTCAGTTAAATATCGCGCCCCGTCTCTATCAAGCAGCAACGAACAAGGCACTACACAATCCTGACTTTTCAAGAATCATAAGCCCCTATATTAAAATCTCATTAGAATTACAGCGCGTTTTCGGCCTTCGTCGCGAAGAATCGCTTAAAATCAAACCGCATGCTGCAGACAAAGGCGATAGACTCGAATTAATGCCCACTTGGTGCAAAGGCGGACGCGGGAGAGTCATACCTATTCGCACACAAGAACAGCGCTACTGGTTAGAGCAAGCAAAAAAAATAGCCGGAAAATTTGGGAATTCACTTATTCCGGAAAATAAAAGCTATATTCAACAGCGCTGCCTCTATGACAAACAAACCCTCCGCGCGGGGCTCAGAAATTTACATGGCTTGCGTCATGCGTATGCGCAGCAGCGATACAAAGAATTAACAGGGTGGGAGGCGCCGATTAATGGTGGCATGAAGGCGCGTGATTTGACGCCAATGCAAAAACAAATTGACTATCAAGCGCGTATGATTCTTACGGAAGAGTTGGGGCATAGTCGTGAGCAGATTACAGTGAACTATTGTGGGCGGTAAGTTATTATGGAGTATGAAAAATAGACGGACTTATATTATTTATAAACTAAACCGTTACATTTGTGAGGACTGTGATAATAATCCAACGACTACAGCAACGCCTGGTTGGCACCGTCGCGATAGCAACTATACCATTGATTATGAGAACCACGTATTAATGGAATTAATTAACAGTACAGTAATGGATGTTTCAATTAAAGAGTCATTAACTGAGGCTTGCATAATGCGTATTGTGAATCGTCATATTAAATCATCAGTGGACTGGAAATCGATTAATACATTGGATGTGTTGGGCATAGATGAAATTGCTTTGAAAAAAGGTTACAAAGAGTATGTCACATTAATCACGAGTCGACACCAGAATAAAATAATATTATTGGCGACACTAAAAGGAAAGGAAAAGTCTATCATTCAAGCCTTTCTTAAAAGTATTCCGCGCCGATTAAAAAAGACAGTGACAGCAATCTGTACAGACATGTATGATGGATATATTAATGCGGCCAAATCTGTTTTTAAAAAGCAGACCATTATTGTGATTGACAGATTTCATGTGGCCAAACAAGACGACGCAGGCCATGCCAGCATTGCAACTACTGACAAATACAATGATAGCATCTTACGCGAACGCCCTTTGTCGGACAAAAAGAAAACACTATAAAAATATACCCAAAGTTAAACGTCAATTATAGATTTTATAGTTGATGGAGACCAAAGTACGCCACATCATTTTAGTATTTTTTTATTGCTAATTTATTTTTTCTAGTTTGTGATAGCCATAAAAAAATAACATGCATTTTAACCAAAATGCCTTCGTAAGTTTTCTGATTTATCAGAAACGGAAGACGAAGATTCCATAAGCAACTCTCGCTTAGTTTTTGTATCAACAAACTTAGCTAAGCGTTTGTTACACTTCTGGGTTTCTTGTGCATAATAAAGTTTATTTCTAACAAATTTGTCGTTTGCAATGACACCCAATGTCTTACATGTCATCGTTAACCACACCAAAGAACGAGCGCCTAAAAAATCGTAAATATTCAACCATAACGTAGCAGGTATACGTAATAAAGTTGTTTCGTTTTCTTTACTCATATTCGCGTATTGTTTAACTGGCGTGGTAAAAAGAGAACGATTTACAAAGCTGCCTACATGTTCTGATGGAATTTTAAATTCATAAGGAGTCAAATCTATTTTTTGTGGGATGTTAATGTCATAAGACGGTAAATTTTTTATTTCTATAGCTTGCACAGCTTCAAGCACTTCTTTTGTAGAGGCAGAACGGTTAAATGACATAATTTGTTCCTCTTTAAAATTTAAACTGACCCAATCATACCTAAAAACAGCTTGCTCCGATATAGCTCTGATTCTAAATTTTGAAATTACTGAAGGTATTTTTGGGCGAAAGAGCTTTTAATGGCAATTATAGGATTCTCAAAGGATTAGATAGTTGTATTCGTGGCTATTTATGCAATAAATCCAGTTTCAAAAATCTCTATCTCAGAATAGTAACACGCCCTAATCAAGTTGAGTGATTCGATTTCCTGTTTTTGGATAGTCTTTTAAAAATAAAGCGTTTTTAGTATCATAATACTTGTAAAATAACTGACATTCCTTCATTAAAGGCTTTTTCTATAACTTGTGATTTAGTTGAACAACTCATTTTTGATTTTACCTCATTCACATGCTCTTCTACAGTCCTAGGTGAAAGGTGTAAAATTTTAGCAATCTCCTTGTTAGATTTTCCTCTTACTAAAAGATATAAGCATTCTTTCTGCCTTTTGCTTAACAAATAAGGATCTTTAGGAATAGCATCGTTATCTAGCATCAACGATATTCCGCTTATTCCTATCATTTTCCGAGTATTCGAAGAATAAAGCGGTGTTTTATAGCTTAAACCTTTGCACGTATTACCTGTAAGCGCTAAAAAAGGCTCAATTACTATTTTTGCCTTTTCTGCTAGGATGACTTCTTTATCATTTTGCATAAGCATAGGGGCATACTCAATTTGGGAAAAGTCAAAATCAGTATATCCTAATATGTCGCTCCATTTATTTAATCCGATATCATGAGCTTGATAGTCATTGGAGTCTATATATTTTCCTTTGCGATCTTTAGAATAAAAATGAAAAGGCAAATTTTGAAATATTTCTTTTTCCAATTTATTAGATTGAGTATAACTCAAAAAAACAAGCAAATTTTGCAACAAACCCACAACGAATTCTCCCTCAGCATTTTAGATCTACAAGTTATGTTATCAAAAAATTTCATTGAATTTATTATCAATCACTTTATTTATACTTCTTCAATTTTTACTGTTTTTAACTCGTTGATATTAAAACTATTACCCATTTTAATTTTACCATGAAAAAATTATTTAAAAATATATTTTTTTAAACCCCCGTATTTTTACCGGGTAACAAAAAGAAAATAATTTGATTATTCTTTACAAGAAATAGATGACTTTCTACTGTATGTTATCATTTTTTTATTACAAAAATTAGCATTATATTTATTATATGGGAGCTTATTATGCCGAGAGCAAGAAATCAACTAGAGGACTGTGAACTACAAGATCACTATAAACTACAAGAGGAGAAGAGTGAGATAGACGTGCAATCACTAAGAAACGACCACGAAGCTGTTTTACAGCGATCTTCAAGATATAAACAGGGAGCTGCTGCTAGTATCGCTGGTTCTTTATTACCGCTGGGACTTGGTATTGCAGAGCTAGCAACAAAACCAGACGTACTATTTTTTGGTACAGTGCAAGCTGGACGTATTGCTGCTCCTGTAGCGATCGTAGCAGGAGTTGCAGGAGTTGCAATCGGCGCTGCAGCTTTGCTTTATGATACGAAAGTAAGACAGGTTCAACTTGCTGATATTAGAGAGAAGTCTGATGATGTTGAAAGTAGACTTGATTCCTTAGAACAGAAAGTAAAAAAGCTACCAACTAAAGATCAAATTATACAGATGATTCAAGAACAAATGAAGTCGCAACAGCGTGACGGTGGTGAAGACTTTTCTTATCGGCTAGGAGGGCGGAATCATCACACTATGTTTGGTAATAGTCACCATGCTCGTGATGGCGAAGATTGGGTTGAAGTTGCGATTGAGGAAAGCAAGGTGCCTGCCGCACAACAACAAAAACCCGGAAAAGCCAGATATGTTGGTTGAGCGTCTATAATCCCAAAATGGAATATTTTTCGATCCCGCTAGTGTGTAGCGGAAGTTTGACACTAAAATCAATCTGCCAATCTATCAAAAGCGTGATAACCTTAATTATCACGCTATTGACAGGGGCCTCTAAACAAGCTATTCTTGCGCAATAATTTCCTCTACAGAGCACAAATACAACGCCTATGCGCCAAAATCTAACAAGGACCATGGATGACAATTCACAAGACCGAAGACTATTTAATTAGCCTAATCAATGAGCTACGCAAGAGTGCTAAAGAAACCGAATGGGTGGAATTTAAGCATAACAACGCTGATCCTGATGAAATTGGACAACAAATTGCTTCTCTCTCTAACTCGGCTGCACTTTGCGATAAAGCTTATGCTTACTTAGTGTGGGGCATTCAGGACAAAACACATCAGGTGGTTGGAACATCGTTTTCTTTTTCTACTGCGAAAGTAGGAAACGAAGAACTAGAACATTGGCTATTAAAATTACTTGAACCCAAAATTCACTTCCGCTTTTTTGAATTTAAAATGGACGACTTACCGATTGTGCTCCTTGAAATTCCGCGCGCGTTTCATCATCCCGTTTGTTTCAAAGGAGAAAAATTAATTAAAGTAGGATCCTATACTAAGAAATTAAAGGATTTTCCTGAAAAAGAAAGAAAATTATGGCATTATTTTGATAATACTCCATTTGAAAATGGTATATCGGCTGAAAATCTCTCAAACGAGGAAGTATTAAGATTATTAGATTATCCCACTTATTTTGAATTATTAAATCAACCCCTTCCTGTAAATCAGAGTTATATTTTAGATGCCTTTCAAGCAGATAACATGGTCACACGGTCTGAGGTTAACAAATGGAATATATCAAACCTAGGCGCAATTCTCTTCGCCAGGAAAATAAGCGCATTCAGCTCATTAAAACGAAAAATGATACGGATTATTTTATATAAAAATAATGACCGCACTGACACACTCAAAGAATACGAGTTAGAAAAAGGCTACGCAAATGGCTTTGAAGAATTGATGAAATGGATCAATACTATTTTACCTTCACATGAAGTCATTGAAGAACCACTCAGAAAAAGTATTTCTCTGTTTCCTACATTAGCGGTACGCGAACTGGTAGCCAACGCGATCATTCATCAGGATTTTTTTATCACAGGGTCAGCGCCTATGATAGAAATTTTCAAAAATAGAATGGAAATTACTAATCCAGGAAAGCCATTGATTGAAATATCGCGTTTCTTAGACAGCCCGCCTCGCTCAAGAAATGAAGCACTGGCTTCTTTTATGCGTCGTATTGGTATTTGTGAAGAAAGAGGCAGTGGCATAGATAAAGTCATACAGGAAACAGAAATTTACCAGCTTCCAGCCCCCATATTTGAAGCAGTTGAGAACAATACACGCGTTGTGCTCTTTGTACATAAACCAATGAGCAAAATGGATAAGCATGACCGGACTCTTGCTTGCTACTTACACGCTTGCCTTAAATACGTCTCACGGGACTATATGACTAACTCCAGTTTACGTGATCGTTTTGGTATTGAACCACAAAACAGTGCGATTGCTTCCAGGATTATTAAGGACACCCTTAACGCTGAACTAATCCGCCCTTATGACTCAGGCACGTTGTCGCGTAAGCATATTAAATATGTCCCTTTTTGGGCACAGTAATAAAGAATTCTTATTTGATGCTTATTTGATAAATAGTCAGAATGGCAGATCTATTTTTAGACAACAAAAATGTAACTAGTTGAAATTATTACATTTAATAATGTTATCTATAGCCCATTCTTATTTGATGGTTATTTAATAGCTTGGGAAAAGAAAGAGCATTTTCAACTGAGAAAGAGAGAGCAGCAATCGATGAAAAATAAGACACCCTTGCCCAAGCCTTTATTTGATATCCTAGAAAATATTAGCGATTCGTCTGCCCAACCCGTTCTTTATCCTGCCGATTATCAGCATGCTATTTCATTCTTAAAATCCTATAAAGGCAGCAGTGGGACTTTCAATGCTTACCGACGCGAAATAGAGCGATTACTGCAATGGTCATGGCTCATTGCAAAAAAATCAGTAAAAGATTTACGACGAGCAGAGATAGAAGTTTACATTGCTTTCTGCCAATCTCCACTGCTTGCATGGATTGGCACCAAGAAAGCGCCTCGTTTTATTGAAAAAAATGGCGAACGCCTACCTAATCCAGAATGGCGCCCTTTTGTTGCAACTGTCTCCAAAGCAGCACATCGAAAAGGAAGAAAACCAAAAATTAAAAACTATGAATTGTCCTCTACTGCACTGCAAGATATGCTTGCTATCACAAGCAGTTTTTATAATTTTTTAATACAAGAAGACTATACAGAAGTAAACCCTATCCTCCATATTCGGCAAAAAAGTAGATATATTCGACGTAAACAAAGCAAACAACGCATCCGTCGATTATCCGAATTGCAATGGAATTATGTAATTGAAACCGCAGAAAAAATGGCAGAAGAAGAGCCTGCGCAACACCACCGTACCTTATTCATCATGAGCGCCCTCTACGGTATGTATTTGCGTATTTCAGAACTTGCAGCCAATAAACGCTGGACACCTAAAATGAATGATTTTTACCGTGATCATGATGGCTTATGGTGGTTTACAACGGTGGGGAAAGGAAATAAAGAACGTCAGATTTCTGTCAGTGATGCGATGCTTACTACCCTCAAAAAATATCGTAAATCACTTGGGCTCTCTCCTCTACCCTCCTCTTCTGATAAAACATCATTACTGACAAAGCAAAAAGGCAAAGGTCCTATTACTAGTACTACTTATCTTCGGAAAGTAGTCCAGCACTGCTTTGATCGAACCATTCTTAGATTACAAGAAGATGGTTTTAAAGAAGAAGCGGATACTTTACTTGAAGCGACTGTTCACTGGCTGCGTCACACAGGCATTTCGGACGATGTTAAACAACGGCCACGTGAGCATGTGCGCGACGATGCAGGTCACAGCTCCAGTGCGATTACAGATAAATATATTGATATCGAATTGCGTGCTAGGCATGCAAGCGCTAAGAAAAAGCTGATAAAGCAGGAATAGACTTTTCCTATAGTCTATAGCCTTCATAGGGTTCTAGAGCATTATCTTTCCACAAATATCCTATTTATTATCGCTTAGTTATTTATACTTATAACTTGATGAAGTTAAGTCAACGATAACTGAAGGAGTATTTGTCTTAGACGTTGGGCCTGTAGAAGAATCAAAACCTTTACCTTTTAAGAAAACACAAAATTCTCTTGCTGCGTTCTCATCATTCGGTATTTTAAATAAACGAACTTGATGTCCCACATATTTCCCAGTTAACTTTCCTACAGGATAGGGTTGCCACTTTACTGGCTGTGGTGCCGCAGAAAAAAATGTTGAGGTTTGATCATGTAATTTTTTCTCGTTTATTTCGTCCCTCATTTCACACAATTCAGGCAATAAAAAAAATAAACTCATTATAGTAGGCCCTATGATCTTTTGTCGATTATTTAAAACAGAAGGGTCTGCTCCCGGCGGGCTTTCGTTTATATCGTGCAACCAATTACCGTGTTCAATCCAATTTCTCAGAAATCGTAATTTACTATAATGCTTCTCATTAGATAAATAAGGTTTATTTTTTGCTTCTGCATATCCAGGAATTCTATCAAGATGCTGTAAAAATTGGGCAACATTATACTCTAATGCATCATTAAACTCTGGATCCGCAGTAAGCCTAGTTAAGAAGTTTGGCTGGTTGAGGCCGTTATTTGGTTCTATATCTTTCTGCGTAAGCTCTTTAATATCGCCTTTTTTAAATTTCTTTGGTAGCGATAAACGCGATAACCTTGATTAAAGCGATAACAACTGAGTACAATCAAGGCAATAGCAAGCTCCCTGACATTTTGTTCTGGTAAAAGAAACCAGTCAGGAAAATAATCTACCAAGCCTGCAACCACAAAAGCAGAGACAGATGTAAACCACTCGAGCGGCGGCCTAAGCAGCGCTTCGAGGGGTTTTTGGAGGGTCATAAATTAATGTCGTTAACAAAATGATTATTTAGTAATTATTATGTTTCACTGCTTTTGCCCAGTCTTGCTGGGGGCAACGTATTAACGGCATTCGCGGGAGGTGGTAGCACCGCTACCGGCTGTCTCCGTCTGCCTGAAGCTAGCGTATCAAAAAAAGACGAGCCAGAGTTACTACTAGCGCTCACTGATCTTGCTGAACTATTGGAACGTGGCTGAGAGGAAGATGATCTACTAGCAGATTGAGTCACCGTAAGCGCCGTAGACTGTGCGGATGAACTACTTGATGACGAGCTGCTCGTACTGCTGCTTGCGCTATTCGCATATCCTTGTTTTTCTTTTGCTACAAGCCTGCTACTTACCCGACGTGTAGATTGCATTGATTCTTCAGAAGCAACTTTGGCTTTTTTACCCGATTTTGTAGCCTGCTCTTGTTCTTCTAACCCCGATAATTGACTGCCACTTGAAGATCCTTCAGCATTAGCACTCTTTCTCTTCCTTCTATTTGCTAATAGAACATCTGGAGAATCATAAAGACCAGATACAGAAGGAGAACCAGAAAGACTTTCTTGTGATTCTGGCTCGGTTTTTAATTTAGTAGATTTTGATTTTAATCCCTTCAGCTCTCCTTTTAATGCTTCATTTTCTTTTTTGAGCTCTTCATTTTTTTGACGAAATTTTTCGTCTGGCTTTCGACTAGAAAATGCATGGTTAGGTGGTTTCACACTGACCATATCCTTAAAGAAAATATGCTTCCCCTTTAAGGCACCCAGATCAATATTAATTTCCTTATGATCATTTTCATTCATGCGATGCACATTATCGTCAACGGCTTCACTACCTGCATAAGGTTGAGTTGACGAAACGACTAAAGTAAAAGGCACTTTATTTTTTACTTTAAAAATTTTCTTTAATCTCCTAACAAGTAATTCCTTAAATTGATCAAGACGACTAGACATCGCTACATTTTGACAATTTTCACACATGTAACGCTGAGAATAAATGTTAAAAACTATTGCAACTACTTTATATGCCTGTTTTTCAAATCCTGGCAAACCACTAATTAGATCTCTTACTATTCTTTTTAAAGCCTTTTTCCTGTTCATCCCCCAAAATAGTGCTTGCTCACTATGATGGAACAACATACTAAATTCGGGATTTTTCTCCTTTTTTGGACCTTTTCCTTTCATGTAGAGAGCTTTTATTTCAGCGCTACTCTTTGAAAAATATGGTTTTTGCGATTTCTCGATATGATATTTCTTTCTTTCTAACTTTAATGATTCCAAATATTCAGCATATTCCTTGCGGTCTCCAAGCTGACTAACATGTAAATAGCGACTTTCTATAGGAACAAATACTTCTTTAGTTTCCTCCCCTTTTGTTAACAGAAAAGTAATACCAGCAGTTGCATAGTTACCATTTTCCTCTTCTTCTTTTTTGGACATCATTCGTGTTAAGTCAGCAATCAGCACAGAATGGTTTCGTTCACCTTCGATTTCGATCTCTTCCTCTCCCATCCTATAATATTTAAAGTTAAGAGAACTCACCCAGTGAGGTTTATCCGTGCTTAATTCCCTTAATTCTAATATCTTATTTTTTACAAAATCTTTGATCCTTTTAGTAGATTTGACATCTACAACTGACTCCCAATCCGTTATATCCACAACATCAGGAAAACGCGAAAGCAAACATACAATATCAAAATTCTTTGCCTTAACTGCATAATGCAGAGGAGTTTCTCCATTTGAATCTTTTATATTAGAAGAAAAATCATCTTGCTCTTTATTTTGTTTTTTGGTTTCCCGCACGTGCTTTAAAATAATTTTGAGAGTTTTATAGTCATCATTCCTAGCCAACACATGCATCATCGTTACTTTTTCTGATGTTTCTTCCTCCTCTTCGTCCTCTTCGTCCTCAGGTAAATCTATATCATCTTGCCCTTCTTCATCTGTTGTTTTTTCCTCTTTTGCTTCTTCTTCTGCTTCTATCTCTTCCTCTGTGTCTGTATCTTCTTCTGTGTCTTCTTCTGCTGATATCTGCATATCTTCATCTTGTTCATCGCCTTCGTCTATTCCTGCATCCTTTTCTGCAACTGGTTTCTCACCCGCTTTTTCTTTACTTTGATCGTCTTTTTTCGCTACTATTTCGTCGCTCTCTTCTGCTTCTTCTGCTGTCGTTACTGTAGCGTTCATTTTTTCTACGACTTCTTGTACTCTTTTTCTCGCTTCTATAGCATTGTCTCTTGCTTCTACTTCTATTATTTTTGCTGCTGCTATTCTTTCTGTTATTTCTCTTTCTTCTAATAATCTCGCTGTTGCTTCTATCATGAGCTCTTTTAACACGCTTTCTTCCATTCTGCTTGTTTTTGCTTCAGTTATTTTTGCTTGTGCTTCTAGTGTTTTTTCTTCTGCTTCTCTAAATTTTTCTTCTATTGCTCTAGCTTCTGCTGCTCTCATACCTGCTATTGTTTCTTTTGCCCTTACTATTGATTCCGCTTCCATCATTTCTTCTTCTAACGACAGCTCTTCTTCTCTTGTCATTCCTGTTTCTTCGTTTTCCTCGCCTCTTTCTTGGCTTTGATCGTTAGCTTTTTCTGACGCTTCCTCCTCTTCTTGTTCGTTGTATTCTTCAAACTGCCTACCTGGGTTTGCACCCATCTCAAGTAATTTATTGATAAGAATATCTCTTTCTGAGTTTTCATTAGGATCTAAATAACAAGCAGTTTCGAGACTAGTATAACCCGTTTCTGGATTAACTTCGTGAACATTAATCCCTTTTGAATGTAAAGACTCTAATAATTCCTTAGCAACCTTATGTTTTTTTTGAATTAGCTCATGCAGCAATGCAACGTGACATAAATTCGGCTGCAAATCTAACATCTTTTTTGCAAACTCAAGGAGAATTGTATTTTTTTCTTCATAATCTGAACCAGGTGAAAATTTATTAGCTAGAATTCCAAACATGCTATATTCATCTCTATCTATAATGACTGGAATGAGCAGTTTTTCCTTTGCTTCAGGTTCATCGAGAGCACTGATTATTTCTTCTTTTGTAACATTATTGTTAGGGAATCCTCTAATAGCACTTGCAAATAATGTTTCGCCATTCTCTACACCCCACAAGTTTTTTCTGGAAGCTGACATAATATCCCTCCATTTAATTAATTTTTAGTGTATTAACATTTAAAAAACATATAAAAGCAATTTATTAGACTAGCATAAGATAATACGATAGTTGGCTCCATGCAAGCTAGAAAAGTCTATGCAATTATAATTTGCAGAAGTCATTGCCCTGGTTATCTAATTTTCTCATGTGCAATGCGATTTGGGCGTTAGGATTTTTATTTTTTAAAAATTCTATTGCCATTATCATGATAGCAGGCTGCATCAGCTTGCTGATGTCTCTTTCGCTTCAAAAATTCCGAGATGATTATGTTTTACATGCAGAACAAGAACACGAAAGAATAAAAAGCTATTCCGCACTTGCCAATTTTCAGCGTAATTTTGTGTTTTTTCTATCGCCTCTTTTGTTGAGTTTTCTTTTTCAACGTTTTAATTATCTCACGATGTTTAGTGTCCTTATTTTAATTCAATTGATATTGCGCACAGGTTTTTTTGTGGTAGAACGGAGTTTTTTTAAGATGCAGCCACTAGCCAAATTAGAAAATAGCTAACACCAGGTGTCTTTTTATCAATCACTAGAGTGGAAATTCTACTCGAACAAATCGCACAAACTTTTCAGTTCATTGCTTACTTATAATTCAATCAATTTGTTATAGACTCCAGGACTTAAAAACCAATAAAGAGAGGATGGTGCTATGCAAAGCAGTTCCAATCGCGTCATGCAATCTTTATCGCCTCCCGCCAACGTTCCTGCATTACCAGCAAGGCGCTACTCAAAAGAATACAAAATGCTACAAGCAAAAAATGCGCTGAGAGATTTTTTTGAGCAAGTGCGTGATATTCAAAAAGACATGCGTAAGGAGCTTGGTCTATCTACTAAATACCAAGTTTTTCTCAGTTATGCTTGGGATGAAGAAAATGAACTTCGTTTTAATGGATTAAAGCGGTTGCTTCGCACGGTAAATCAAGACTTAGGGCGCACTGGAATAAAAGTATGGTTTGATGAACAAAATATGACAGGTACAGTTGTTGCTCAAATGCGTCAAGGGATTCAGGATAGTAATTTAGTTTTATTATTCGGTACAGAGACTTATCGCAACAAAACCCAGGCAGGCAGCAACGCTAATGTTAAAAAAGAGCTAGACTTTGCACTGGAAAAATCTGAACAAAACCCAGGATTGTTAAAGCCATTATTATTAGAAGGTACATTTGAAGAGACTTTCTCAGCCCCGGGTTTGAGAGGCTTTACTCAAATCATGGTCGATTTCACTTGGCTTAATCTTTTAGAGCAAGAGTACGATATACAAAAATACATTGAAGAATTGACAACCTATCGTCACAAGGTGGGGATTATACCGGCTGCGCTAGGGTTACCCAATGCTGCAGAAAAATATAAATCACGTTACCGAATGGCTGAACAATTGTTACAAGCTAAATTAAGTCAAATTTATTCTGTTGCATTACCTGACGACGTGAAAGCAGAGGAACCGGTGAGAGAAGCAGGAATTAATGGATTAGCTGCTAGGCAAGGCGAGGAGAAACAAGATGAAGTTAGATTAGAAGGTGCTTCCGTAGCAGACGTATTTTCTCCAGGCGTTTTTCTAGATCATGTCGATTTCTGTGGGAAATTGAGAAAGGCTTTGAGTAATTATAATAAAAGCCGTGAGAATTTAGCACGTATTGAAAGTAAGGCCGCTTTTCGAAATACAGATCAATTTAGAAGAGCTCATTGCGACCTACTAAGGCGTATTTATCAAGAAGTAATTGAAGAAATCATTCAGAAGTTAGGAACGCAAGGGACCTATCTTTTTTTTAACAATCAATGCGATAAATATAACTTAGAAGTCGATAGATGCCTTGCTAAGGTACCTGATATAACACAATTTCGCCTGAGCCCAGAAGACATCCCTGAAATTGAAGAAATTTTTATACCTGATGACCAGTCCTATCCAGCTATATTAAATATAGTAATTAATGATTTTAATTTACACAGAGCTAAACTCGGTTACCAGCTTAAATTATACGATCGATTAGATGATAGAGAGCTGTTAGTTAAAGCCCGTTCATTTTTTAGTGCACTCGAACATTTTATGAACGAGATTGTTTCTGCTCAAAATGGTACGTTTAACAACACATATTGTGATCGATATAACGAAGAGGTTAGGATATTACGTAATGATGCTATTCGCTATGGAATAAATTTTCCAACAATGCCGTATATAACGCGACTACCTCTTCCTGCGCCGCTACCTGCCTTACCGTTGCCGCTTGTTCCACCGCTGGAGCCGATGCCTCCTCATGGTGCCCCTCCTGCTGCGTATCAGGCTGCAGCTCAAGCGGAAAATCTTCCGGCTGCTAATATCAACGATGCCGCAGATAATGCTGAAAGGTGGTCTTGCGCAGAAACAGGCTATTCTCTACTTGGTATTTTTGGTGGAATGATTGCGGGCGGCGTTGGTGGTGCTGCTGTAGCCGATGATCTTATCGCTCGCCCCGTAACAGGGGCAGTAATAGGCGCAATAGTGGGAGGCGGAGCAGGTAGTATGAGTAGATTGACAACAAGAAGTGTACGTCGTAACTAGGAAGAAAAATATTTTATGATGCCCCGTCAATTACCTGTAAGTGATATGCCTCTTTCAGCAGGCCAAAGCTTGTCACTAACCGAATCAGATTCTCTACAATCTATTGATGAAATGTTGGAGTCATGGCAAGAGGAAAGGACTCCTGCCTTGCTACTAAAAAAAGTCTTGAAATTTGCAGATGAATGCCAGGAACATAAAGGACAAGAGCTGGTAAGACACTTTCAAAACCATACTCAAAACCCTGTGCATACGATACGCACACTGTGTAAGTATTACCACCCTGATAAACACAATAACTTGTATCCTGATTTGATGCCGGGACAAAGAAAAATGCTCGTCGAGATGTTTACATTACTACAAGTGGTTAACGAACGTATTAGACGAAATCAATATAACCTACCACCAGAGAAAGCATCGAGAGCTTCTCTTGAAAGACCAAGAAACATTTACAAAAATACTGAGTATAAAGTAGATGATAATCAATCAGTTGCCGAATCAATGCGAGGAAACAAAGAGATACAAATTGAATCAGATGAGTTTCGAGAAGCGTTACGTGCTATATATGCTATGTCCCATAAAAATGAAAACATGGAATTAGCTGAACGTCAAGCCGATTCTCATGAGAAAGAGATTTCGTATGTCGAAAGTGAATATGAAATTAACAAAAAAAATCTTCAGCGTGTATTTGAATTTGAAAAGAATTGCTTTTTATCTATTTGCGCAGTTTCTTCAAATATAAGCACAAATACATTTAAATCTTTATTGAGGATTTATGGCCGTATTATATCGTTGACCATACATTTAGCTATTGATTATGATCCTGATTTTTTAATGGAAAACATGAGGTGGTTAGAAAATCATTTATTGCATGTCCGTCCCTATTTGGATGAGACAGGTTTAACAGAAGAGTTTGAAAAATCATTAAATTTTTCTTTTAAAGTGAGCGCGGATCAACTTGGCTTTCTGAACCAGCTGAGAGATATCTTAGAAAATTCCTCTTTAGAAGCAAAAGAAAATAATGAAAAAGAAATGCTAGGAAAGAAAGTAAGTGCTGCTGTAGGGTTTGGTATTACTACAGCCTTTAGCATTGCCATCAGCATCGGAACATTTGGCGCTGCACTGCCGTTTTTAGCTGTTGGACTTTCTCTTGCCCTTGGAGGAGCTATTGGGGAAGTCACTTCTGCAGATAACAAGCAGAAAGCCATAGATAAAGTGCGCGCTGCTTATTTTGACGCTTTTTTTCAAGGGATCATTGCTCAGCTAGAGGGGCTTAATCCAGCGATAAAAGAAGAAATAGCTTATTATCAAGCGCTAAGGAGAAATCAGAAAATTTCATCTGAGCTAGATTGTCTCCTACATGCGGAATTCAATAAGTACTTGGAAACGTTTCGTTCATTATATCCATTTCCCAACGCAGACCTTCAAATGTTTGAGAAAATTTATGATAAACTAAATAAAAGACTGAATCGTTCCGGCCTTTCAGATGAAGAAAAGCAACAGCTGCAGAAATTAGGCTATACCTATAACGTATGTGAAGAAGAAGCAGCTTATTTGCGTGAACAATTAGCATTTAATCTCAGCGAAGCAGAGCTACGGTTGAGATACAAACCCACGCAGTCATTTTTGGAAGATCATTCAAACGTAGCAAGTCCCAGGCCTATGATGCAACAGATAATGGATGAAAAACAAGCGGAAAACGAAAATCTTAACGATAGCAGACCCACTCACAATGGTGCTGCAAGATCTCAATCGCCAATATTTGCTGTATCGCCAGAAAGCGCTATCGACCAATCTGCTTCTTTTTTTACACCAGAGGAACAACGAGAGCTAGAATCTTTAGGTATGGTATGTGAAGGGATATCCCCAGAAGAAGCGAATTTCTTGCGTGATTTGCTTGCGATGCAATTTAGCGAAGCAGAGAAAGCGATTATACGCGTTACTCCAGAGTCTCGAGTTAATCAGCAAATTGCACTAGCTAAATTTTCAGATAACTTCTCTGACTTACCTTCCATGAGTTTTCTAAGCAAACCTTCCTCCGGAAGGGCTGCATTTCCTTCTGCCAATAACAACTCTTCGATAACATCGAATAAGCTCACGCAATCTCGACCATCGACCTCTTCTAACCATCGAAGAAACGGCTCAAGTGGATGATTAAGGAGGGCTTAAAAATAGATTAAGGAAATTGAGTATGAATACAAAATATTATCCTATATCTTTTTTCATAATAATACCATATTAACGGAGTTTTTTATGCCAACAGTTAATGAATATGCTTGCATGGCGGATCAAGTTTATAAACCTAATGGAGGAGTTCCGCCATCAGGATGGGTATTAATGGATTATGCAGCCCCTCCTAATCGCTGGGGTTTTCGTGTGGCAGCTTATCGAAATCCGGTAGCGAGAGAAATCGTTATTAGTTTTATGGGAACACATGAACCCATTCAACATCTCGGAAATGCCGGTTTAGCAGTTGGAAATGTCCCTCCGCAACAAGGAGATGCAGAAGAAAAAGTAAGACAGGTTCTACGTGCTTCCGCTGCCCTGAGATTAACAGAAGCAGCACAACAAGTACTACCGCATCTGGGAAACCTGAGTTTAGCAACGAGGCACGCCCCTCTTCCAGAAGAAAAAGTAAAACAAATGCTACGTGATTCCGCTGCCTTAAAATTAACAGAAGCAACGCAACAAGTACTACGGCATGTGAGAAATCCGGACTTAGCAGCTGGGCATGCTCTTCCTCAACAAGGAGATGCAGAAGAAAAAGTAAGACAAGCACTACGTGATTCCGCCGCTCTAAAATTAGCAGAAACAGCGCAACAAGTACTACGCGACTCTACTGCCTTGGGACTAGTAGAAACAACGCAACAAGTATTACCGCCTCTGGAAAACCTAGGCTTAGCAGCTGGGAATCTTCCTTCTCCACAAAGAGATGTAAGACAAGCGTTACGCGATTCCGCTGTTCTGAAATTAACGGAAGCAGCGCAGAAAGTATTACTCGAATCCACAGCTTTGAGATTAGCAGAAGCAGCACAACAAGTACTCCCGCCTACTTTTCTCGAACGTTTTTTTACTTTTATCGGTGAGGCTGTTGCTGCTGTTTTGCGAGGCAATTCTATCAGCAAAGCACTTTCTGAATTTTTACGTACTGAAGCAAAAAATATTATACGTGGCTTCGAAATGGCTGCCCCTGCAATACAAGACGTTATTGCAAAAATTCAAGAAACTGCTCCGGAATATCATGTTTCTATTACAGGGCATTCTTTAGGAGGATGCATTGCAGAACTATGTGCCGCACGATTTTGTCTTAATGCAACAACTTTTGATAGTCCTGGATCAATGGAGTTAATAGTTGCAGATCCAAGGTACAATAAGCCTGACTATAGTAATATTACGAGTTATTTATCTGCGCCTAATATTGTCAATACATTGTATGGGCATGCTGGAACATGTTATCGAGTATTTATCCCTTTCATTCCAGAAGGTTGGACATGGAGTCATGCAGGAAGAAGTATATTTGCTTCAGCCAGTAGAATTAGCGCATATGGCATTACTTTCTTTAGTGGTGGTGCAGCAACTCCTCTCACAACTGCAGGATTCGCAGGTATAGTGTCATTTATTATGGGTGGGACAAGTGCTGCCTCTATATTTGGTGTGATACCCACTAGTAATGATTTTAAACGGCAGCATTCTATCGTAAATATTGTAGAGGCTCTCAATGCAAAACGTAACCTTTATCGTCAACCAATCCCTATGATTTCGTGGCCTAGACTTTCTGAAATTCAATGGACAACCTTTTTCACAGGATTAAGGGCGTTAGCACCAATCCCAAAAAATAGTCCTGGGATACGAGTTATGTTCGATCAGAATGCCATGATCGAAGCGCAGATTGCGAGTTTGGATGGCTATAAAGAAGGGCAATATCCTGCTATTTATTCAAGGCAAACGATTGTAGCAAAATTGTAGCAAATTAAGATAATAACCCACTATTATTATAAATTATTTGACTGTTTATCATGCTTCTTTATGCAGATGATATTACTTGAAAGGCTTTTTGCATTAGGACAAGATTTTCAAGATGTAGTGCTCGTAGCAAAATTAAAAATGGTCAAAACTAATTATTTTATTAACCAGCTGGATTTTGTAATGTTGGATAAAAATTTTATCAGAATGAGTGGCACATTCATAAATTTCATGTACACCTCCAGATTAAAATGATAGAATCTGTCTCATAAAAAAATGAAAAAAAATCGATCTAATAAACGCATACGAGAACGTTCCAGTGAATCTCAGTAAAGAAAAAGGAGACGTATGCTATTCAAATCTCAAGCAACACAAAACACTGCGCTTATTACAGTTACTTCTTTTTCATCTCTGAAGCGAACAGAAAATTTCATTTTAATAACAAATTGACCTGAAAAAGGAGCAACTCATGATTGGCAGACAACAATATGATAAACAATTAGCTTTAGCGGAAAAAGGAGATAGCCAAGCGCAATATATCGTTGGAATGTATTGTAAAGAAAATAGAGATACGCAAGCTGCCAGAAATTGGCTACAAAAATCGGCAGATCAGAAAAATCCAGCTGCTCAATACGAGTTAGCCAATCTTTTAGTGAACGACAATTATTACTACGGGAGTCGTTCTGAAATTTTTGTTAAAGCGCTCAATCTAGTTAAAGCAGCAGCTAAACAAGAACATAAAGAATCTGTTGCAGCTCTTCAGCCTGGTGGGTCCCTTTACGAGGTATTTAACAAAGAAATAAGAAGTTACTCAGGTGATAGAGCAAAAGGCGAGTTGGCTTATTTGCTTGGTAGAATGCATATAGAAGGCGATGCACTACCAAAAAATGAAAGACTAGGGATGGAGCTATACGAAATAGCTTCAAGGAACAATTATCATCTAGCATCTAATGCATTGGGTTGTTTATATTTCCATGGAAGAATTGTTTCTGTTGATAGAAGAAGGGCGCTGGATTATTTTGAAACGGCCTATAGAGACAATAGACGCGAAGGGCTTTACGCTGCCAATATCGGTTTATGTTATAAAGAAGAAAAAAATATCGATCAAGCTGAACGATATTACAAAGAATCGGACGGATTAGGCTATAAGGAAGCAAGTTATTCTCTTGCTGTCATTTATCAAGAAAAATATCGAGCAGAACAAAGTGCATATACTAAAAATGATTATAAAGATAAAGCCATTCGTTATTTTCAAAAAGCTTATGAAAGCGGGAATAACTCTGCATTAAAAGCGCTTTGTGATTTTTATCAAGAAATAAAAGAAATAAATGAGGGTATCCGTTATTTTGATACGCAATGGCGAAGAGCTCAGAATAAGCCCGAGCCTCTTTTGTTTCTGGCAGAATTACGGAACAAAAGCAATGATGTTGCACAAGTTGCTGCATGCTATGCTGAAGCAACCCGTTTAGGAAACATAGAAGCGACTTATCAATTAGGTTGTCTCTACGAAGCTGGAAAGGGTACTGCTAAAGACGTCAGCCTTGCTTTTAAACATATCTATACCGCTTTTGAGAAAGGCCATGCAGAAGCAAAGAAAAAGCTGGAAGATGCTAATACAGAAGTAGGCAAATATTATTTGCTTTATCAAGCAACCAAAGTGGAAGGAGAATCATGGGAAATCACATTTGGCAAAATGCAGCCTTATTTCTTGCTAGAAAAGACGCTTGGCTATTCCTTCAAAAAAATGGAGCATTTGTTTTCTGCGCTTAATCGGACTATAGGGGAAGAAGCAAAAGAGGCTCCTTTTCAAGCGTTGGAATTTGTAGGAGACGGCGTTTTGAGCGCGGCCATTCGTCGTTATTTGTTTGATAAGAAACCAGTAGGATGGACCGTAGACAATCTGCATAAAGCGACCAAAGCAATGGTAGGTAATCAATTAATTCTGCCTACTCTTGCAAAAAAATTAGGATTACAGCATTTATTACGCTTAGACAAATCAGAGGCAGCGCATGCTATTACGGATAACATGTTAGCTGATGCAATGGAGGCATTAATCGGTGCTATCGCTATAGAAAGTGGATCAGATGTAGCAGAAAAAGTCGTGATAGGCTTATGGAAGCCTTATTTGGAAGATGTCTTACGTCCCGCACCTCAGCAAAGAGCAGCTGCACCTATAGCGTCTGTCGTGGAAGAAAGAAAAGAAGCAAGGGCCCCCGCCGCGTCTGCTTTTGCTCCCTCTCCTGCCCATGCACAGAAGCCATTGACCCCTCGTACACAACGTGTTTTTTCAGCGCTCGGTGGCGATCAGGCTACAACGGATCAATTGGAAAGCTATTTGCAAAAAGCCCCTCATGCTGTTAACAGTCATAATATAGGAAAAAAAGGGGATACACCTTTAATGACTATTTTACGTTCGCGCATACAAAAAAACAAAGGGCAGCCTCTAAGGGTCGAGAAAGAGGTCCCTAAAATAAAAGTATTATTAAAGTACGGCGCTCTATGGGAAAAAGAGAATCACAAAAAAGAAACAGCGCAGAGTTTACTTCAAAGCTTTTCTGAAGCAGATAGGCAGCGTGTTTTGCCAAGATAGCATAACGACGTCTTACTAGGCTTGAAAGAAAACAATGCTTAGCACGATGAGAGTAAGGAACGGTTCAAATTATTAAAAAACGACTGTAGCAAAATTGTAGCAAACCAAGATAAAATACCCGCTATTATGAGCTGGTCATCCATGTGCCAGCTACTACCTGTTTTTCTTTTATAGTTTTTTCTAATGGGCTAATTATTGCTATAGCAATGCAATAAAATATATTCAAATATTCATTAATAATCTTGCACATTTTCATTCTCCCTGAATAAAAAATAAATTACTTATTTTTTATTGTGGTGCCGATTTTCTGATATATGCTTAATAACTTATCATGCATTGATTGTTTTAGATATTTATAAAATGTTTTTACTTTTAGCCAGCTATCGGTGCCAACTTCTTTAGAATAGATTTGTTTACCTAGAATATTATCTTCAATTTTTATTAATTGTTTATCTATTCTATCGGCATCTTTTCCATTTTTTATAATAAATTAGAGTATCTTTTTGTGAGACCACCTACTTCTGGATGGTCTCTCTTCTTAATTTTTTTCTCATCTTTTGCTAACAGCAACCACCAGGTTTTGGTCGACGGGGGTTATGTCCCGCGTCATCTATCCTTATGTCACTATCTCTTCTATTGTTTCTTTGACTGAAAATTCCAACTTTTTCAGGCCAACTTTCTTGTTTCGCAATAGCAGCAGTTAATATTCTTTTAGTTGGCACCGCATAATGGTGCAGCTGATCCGGCACCTTATTTGAGTTAACTGAACCAGAAACGTGAACAGCAACTGCTTTTTTCCCGGCAAGCGAAACCACTGGTGACCCAGAAGAGCCAGGATATGTGTGAGCTGTATGATCAATTAGGTTACTCTGAGGATAGACAGCCTGAACTATTCCATTAGAATATTGCTTAGGTTGCCCATTTGGGTGTTGAACACAAACGACTTGATCATTCACTTCTGGTTTTTTTGTAGATAAAGACAAATAACCATATTTAGATGCAGATGGTTCTAACCATAAAACAGAGTAATCTAATTGACTACTACCGTTATAATTACAGTAACCTTGTCCAACAATTCTCTTAATTACATGCGTTCTCTCTTTAGTTACAACATTACATACACGTAAGTCGTTATTGGGCATACACTGATATTCAAAACTAATCCTTGTGTCACGCAAAGAAGGCGGGAAGCCGTTATCGTAACAAACTCCTTCATCTGACATACAATGACCTGCTGTTAAAAAATATCCATTCTCTGCGATATTAAATCCTGAACAGAAACGAGCTTGTATTTCACCTCTTGCTCCAACCTTGACTATCTGACCAACTGGCTCTATTAACCAACTATATTGACCGTGAAGCGGTGTAATTAATCTAGGTGCTGCCATAATATTCTCCAATATAAGAAATTATTTTTTATTTCATAGAGGTTCTTGTAGTCACTTTATGGATATCCTTCCATAGAGCTCCTACATTTGATTTTTACTCAACAGAAACAAACCGTTTTTGCAGCCTTCTATATAGCATTAATAAATTAATTTTTATATAAGACATTGGTGGTATATTGTGTAAGCAAAAATCTTTCTATCATAAGTTGTACTGTATAGACTTTCAATGTATCTCCAGTAGAGAATTACATTTCATTTTTTCTTTTATGGTTATAGAGACCTGCTATTTCTTCAAGACAAACAATTGTGGAAAATACTTTAGGAGGCAACTTGCCATCCAGCAATGCCAAATCTTTTATGGAAATAGCGGCCTTGTATTCATTATAGCGTACATGAAAGTGCGGGGGATTATGTTCTTGATAATACATAGCAATTATAAAAAAGACACCCTAATGTCATTAAAATTGGTAAACGTATTCGCGAATGGCGAAAAAAACGCGGCTATTCGCAAGAAGATTTTTGCTGCCCAATTAGGAAGAAGTTATGCGGGTCGCGTAGAACGTGGAGAACAGAATATTTCTATGCAGAGCTTGATTCAAATCGCTCTTGTGTTAGAGGTTAAAGTAAGTGAATTTTTCCCTCCATTGAAAGAACTTAAAACTCCTTTTAGAAAACGATTAGAAAAATCGAATTAACTTTCTACTGAAGCGACCAACTCCTGTACAATTGAAGCTTTCCAAACAATACCAATATCTGAATTTTTATTAATTCTGCCTGAATAGACCCCAATAAAATCTGTCATAGTGCCAGGTGATACAGCCACGCCACCACCTACCATTGCTATTGCACCTCCATTACGATGTGCTATAACTGGTGATCCTGATTGCCCTTGCCTAGTTCTACAATCAATCAAAAAACTAGGATAATCTAATTCCCGCTCAGAGGCGACAAATCCAGTTGCCCAAATCGCTAGCCTTCCACCAGTTGACATACCATAAGGAAAACCTACAACACTAACTATATCGGAAGGCATTAACTGTATTTGTGGAACAAGATTAATGTCATAGGGATAAAAATCAATGTTATCTACTTGAGTCAAAGACAAGGCCACTATATCTGCATGAACTCCTAATTTAGGATGCTCATGCCAGAGAGGTTTATCATTATGTAATAAAGGCTCAATGAACTTCACCCACTTTCCTAACTGACCCTTTAGATTATGCCAAATAGCAATTTCTGTGGGAGTAGCAGCTGTTTTTTTTGACAAAGGTTCGCCTGTTACATTATCTCGACCTGTAACATTATGCCGATTAGTAATTAATAGAGGTCCTTTGGAAGATTGAACTAGAAAACCTGTAGCTGTCGCAAGCTCCGTGCCATTAACTCGCAAGCTAAGAAAAAGTGATTTAAACGATGGCTCCAACACTGTTATTGTTTTCATATATGTGTCCTATATAATCCAGTCTCTGTATAATAAACTGTAAGTGCTGTTTAACTGAAATTAATTTGCATATTGGAGTCAGATTGATTATGGGCTATAACTTTAGAACAATAGACAAAAGTGAACTAGAAGATTTTAATACAGAATGTCGTGCTTATGGTATTGACCCAAAAGAATTTGAGCTAAATGAACACGATGTTATTGAAACACCGCCTAACAGTATAATTTTTTCTTATAATGCAAAAGTTACCGCCACACGAAAAAATATAAGCAGGACATACAGTACAGGAAACGCAACTCACTGGGTAGCCGATTTCTCAGATGATTTACGCACAGGAATTTTTAAAAAATAGCCACATTCTTTACTTCTTCAAATTAGGTATTTTTAACTCCTGTTTCACATTTTGTAGTTCGCTACTAATTCCTTGAAACTTCTCTTTTTGCTCTACAAGCAAGGTAGATTGCTGCTTTAAATTATTCATTATGGCTGGTAGCGATAGAGCATTTGCATTGTAATTTTGCTTTGAATTTGATGACTGAAAATTTAATCTCTTTACATCATTAAGCTGGTTAATCAATTGTGTATTGTTTTCTATTATAAGGAGATAATTCTACCGAATGGCCAAAATTAGACGGAGATAGCGATTTTCTTGATAACAATAATAACACTTCTGGTAACAATGATGATGGCTCGTTACAACCAAGTGCTCCGGGCTATTAAAATGATTAGCGAGACATATCATTTCACGAAAGCAAGCTAGAGGTTGATTTATTGAAGGACAGAGAGCAGAGATACCATATCTTAGCTAACAGTCATCCACGCGTTATGGTAGATATTTCTATAAAAACGCAAAATCAGGCGAGATTGTCTATATGATACTAATGCTGCTGGAAACAAAGATGCAGAAATCAAAAATGAAAATGAGTAAGCAGTAGGCTTACAAAATTTAGCAACAATTTCTTAACTAATAAAGCTACTTATTACTGTATACTGCAGCCGTATAAAATTTTAGTACAGGAACTACAGCAAGCAATAAAATGAACTGATTTATAAAAACGCGGTTTCTATCGCTGCGCTTCTAGTGAGTTTTATCTGTGTCACTGTCTTTCCCTACCATACAACAACATAGGAGAACTCGTATGCATTCCTCTTCTACGAGCGTTGAAAATTTTGCTGCAACTATCCCCCCTTTCTGCGATACCACTTGACGCCTCCAGCTCTCCAAAAGCTGTAATCACCTGCAGCGTTAGAATCAAAACATGCAGGTTCATTCTCTTTACTTGAAATAGAAATAAAATAAACCATACATTTACACAAGAAAACAAATGTACGCTGTTTTAGAAAAAGCAAATACACTCGAGACTACAGCGAGATTCAAACCGATCTTCGCTTGTTCAAATTCTGTTGAAAGTGAAATCTTTTAAATTATATCATTGATGGGGGAATACATATGAAATCGGGTTATATTCTAACGAGAAGAGCAGCATCTTCGCTCTCACATTCTAAAACCATACCTTCGCTAATGCCAACATTCTCTTCTCCTTCATCCTATCGGTATCAAAACAACTTTACGGCATCGAAGCATCTTCTTGGAATAAATAGAAAATCTACGGGTTCTATTCTTTCTACTTTATCTACCGGGTTGCATGCCAGTTATGCACCATCTGCAATAACAGGAAGTAGCCTTTCAATACCAACTCTCAAAACTTCTGGAGTAAGTACGTTAGCTGGTTCTCAATCTGAACCTGTTGAAACAAAAGAAGATCAGTCTGGACATGGTAAAAAATCGAATAATCACTTTATGCGAGCAGCCTTTGTATCAGCAGCACTACTCGGAGGGACAGTTATATTAGGGGCGCACGCAGAGAACAGCGAAACTATTGATAAGCAATTGATTAAGTCGGCAAAAAATGGAGATCTGGAAACTTTAAAGGATTTGTTAACTAAAAACCCCAGCATTTATTCCAGAGTAAGAGGAAAAAGAAATAGAACGCTGATGTTAATTGCAGCAAGAGAGGGACAGCTAGAAGTCGTGCAGTGGCTTTTGGACACAAAAATAGCTCAAATTACAGAAAAAGATGAGCGTGGTAATACTGCTTTTTTACTTGCTGCAATGCGTGGTCGTCAAGACCTAATAATTTGGCTATTAGCTCAAGATAAGAACTTAGTGCGGCAAAAAAATAAAGATGGTTTATCGGCTCTATTATTAGCTGCTAGTAAAGGAAAAGAAGAGATCGTAGATGCGTTGTTAAAGAGTGGTGCTTCCCTTGAAGAAAGTGATAAAAATGGTAATACCGCATTTTTATTAGCAGTAATGAATGGTTATCAAGCCTTAGTAGGTTTATTATTAGCCCAAAATAAGGCGTTACTTGCGCAAAAAAATAAATATGACTTATCGGCTTTACTACTGGCGGCTGGCTTTGGGGAAGAAGAAATTATAGAACTGCTATTACGAAACGGCGCAACCCTCGCAGAAGAAGATAATCATGGTAACACCGCTTTTTTGCTTGCAGCGCAAAATGGTCACCGAAAGTTAGTAGGTTGGCTATTAAATCGAAATAAGAGCCTCATTGCAAAAAGAAATAAACACGGCCAATCTGCGCTATTATTAGCTGCAATAGGAGGTCAAAAAGGCGTTATAGATATATTGTTAAAAAATGGCGCTTCTCTTCAAGAAAGAGATAAATATGGCAACACTGTTTTTTTACTTGTGGCAGCAAATGGTCATGTAAAATTAGCAGACTCTTTATCAAACGGAGATAGTAGTCTAGGTGATCAAAGAGATAATAACGGAAATACTGCATTTCTACTAGCGGCAGGAAATGGTCATGTAGAATTAGTGGACTCTCTATTAAACAGGGATAAGAGTTTAATTGAGCAAAGAGATAATTATGGAAATACTGCATTTTTGACAGCAGCAATAACTGGTCGTGTAGAAATAGTAGACTACTTATTAAACAGAGATAAGAGCTTAACTGAACAAAGAGATAATTACGGACATACTGCATTCTTGGCAGCAGCAGCAAATGGGCAGACAGAATTGGTAGGTTATTTATTAGGCAGAGATAAAGGATTGATTACGCAAAAAAGTAAGCATGGCCTATCTGCTCTGTTTTTGGCTACAGCAGTAGCTAATACGGAGCTAGCAGAATTTCTTTTGAGCAACGGAGCGGATCACAAAGTGACAGACATAGTGGGACGTACGCCATTGCATGTAGCTGCAATGCAAAATAATATGGATTTATGGGATATTCTAATTAAATACGGTGCCGATCAACATGCAAAAGATGAAAATGGATTTACGCCTCAAGCAATCAAAGACCAGAAGATTTCTCAAACCGATTATTATACGCATGTTGACAATAAATTTAAAGGGCTTAAAAAAGATCACGACCTAGCAACAAAAGAAGTTGAAGATGTAAAAACTCGCATAGAAAAATTAAAAGAAGAAAGTAAAAATAAAGAAGAAGAGCTAAAAGGATTTAAAGATGAAAGAGAAGAAGCCAATAGAAATGATACACACGCAGTTGTTGAGCATTTTTCTAAAATTTTAACAGAAAAACTTTGTACTGGCTTGTATATGGATAAGGCCATTTATGATGGCCTTGTTAAAAAAAATGATACGACTACAATTGAGAATCTTTTAAAAATTATTAGTATAACATTTACTTCTTTATCAGGAGATGTTTCTACTAGAATAGCTATTCAGCTAGCTACTCTCCATGCACAAGGCCAGTTAGAAGAAAATAGACGAATAGAGGCAGCTTACGTAGAAGTATTTCCCGCTAACAAATCGATTGTTAATACAGTTAGCGATCTATCAGAAATGATAGCAAAACGTTATAGAAACCAACTACTACGTTTGTCAGTAGAAGGATTAGAAGATTTTGCGGATTACTTTTATGATAAAATAATTCAAGGCTTAAAAGACGATTTTAATAATAAAAAAAGATATTTCTATTCTCCGCCTACAAAAATAGTTCCTGTAGTACGTAAGATATTTGAAATTGCAATCGATTCAAAAAAAGGAAAATCTATTCCTTTGCGATTACGTAAAAAAGATGAAGAAGAACAAAATCGTAATAAAACAGCCTGTTTGGATAGTAGAGAATTATTACAATTAGTGGATATTCAATTTAATAAAAAATATACCCCGGATAATGAGAATGAACTAAAACAAGATAATAAAACGAAGGTCCCTGACAAACAGTCTTATGCCATGTATCATCAGCCAGCGCAGAGCAATAAAGAGCGAGATGGGCGTGAGAAATACGGTTTTTGTTACGGTGATCAATCTGACTTTGAAGCACGATGTTCGGGTTGGGTGGGGTTATTTGGATGTAGCAGACAAATTAAAAAAAATAAATTAAAAGAAGTTAGGGAAACTAATAAAGAAAAAAGTGAAGATAAGGCAAAGCGATTATCTGTCGGCTGAAAAATCAGTACATGATTATGTTATGAATCTCTTGATTGAAAGCTAAAGAAAAAAGCAGATTTGATTTGAAGTTATTTTTATCATCTTTCCTAGTATTTCGGCGATGTTTGGTATCAGGGTTGAGGATGATGCGGGGAATAATAAAATAGAGAAGAATGATATAATGCTGATTTTATCTATGTGAAATATACTAGAAAAATTAAAAACATGGGGTTACTGAAAATTACATCTGATTTGATGCCACATCTTATTATACAAGAATTTTTAAATATATTTTTTGGAGTAAAAAATGCCTAATTCTGATCAAAATACTTTATTGGAAAAATTTAAATCTTTCCCACCGGCTGACAAGAAAAAAATAGAAGAAGAAAAGGATGAAATAAAAAAGCTTCTTACTACTACAGTCATTGATTTTCAGGATGACCAAGGCCTTACTCTTTTACACTATGCAGTGCACCCAAAAAGACAAGAATTATTAGCGTCCATACTTGAAGATAAGGATTTTGATAATATTAAAGATTATAAAACTAATTTAGGTAATACAGCTATTCAAGGCGCTGCTCTTTTTCATGGAAATCTAAAAGCATTTAAAAAATTGCATGAAGAAGGAGCTAATTATTCAAAAAAAGACTTTTATAAGGAATTAAAAGAAAAAATAAAAAAAGAAGTCAATAAAAATAAAAAAGCCATATTTATAAAAATTGCAGAATTTATTTATAATGTGACACCTAAGAAAATGAATACTGATACGCCAAAAGAATATTGGGGTATTTACGCCTATCCAGCTCCAGATAGTCAGTCAAAGCAGTTGATACAAGAAAAAGAATTTAAGAAGCAAAAACAAGTTACAGAAAGGTTTTTTTGGGTAAGAAGAGATTTGCAGAATGGAAATAGCTCTACAAAACTTTATGGCGAAATAAATGGGGGTATGGTTGGAAATTGGCCTGTTGATCTTGATGGTTATAGCGCACGATCGGCAGTTATTGCAGTAAGTAAAATATTACGCGATAACATGTTATTTCCTACCGTCACATTCAAAATAGGAGAGACCAAATTAGAATGTAGTCCGGCCGTAGAAGCAAGTAGAGCACGTCAGGTTGGAAATTTTGTAGTGAACATAATTCAATTAAACTCTGCGCCACCATATAGAGCGGAAATTATGAATTATTTGACACCTCTTGTTTCTAATCCTCAGTCTATTAAGCGTAACAAAAAATTAGCTTTTTTGTTCAGAAGAAAAGGGAATAAAATAGCTAGCTTTGAAGAAAATGAATTTAACCAACGAGGCCAAGTAAAGTTAGCTGATGAAGATTCTTATGATTCTAATAAAGAGCAGGCAAATCAAAAGAATGGTCAACGCCCTGTAAAAAATAAGATAAAAGAAGCTATTCATGTTCTTAATTTTTTGAACTTTATGCACACTATTGGCGAAGTTGTGCGTCGATTATACCGAGATGTAAATGGCGATTTATTTGATTATGAGTCTAAAGAACACAAAGAAAAATACTTCAAGAATCCTAAAACAGGGACATCATATTATGGACCAGTACTCCAGCAACGTAGCACTCAATTAAAACTTGCAAAACCGAGTGACGAATTTCCTGTTGCTTCTTTTCATGCGCGTGCATTTTTGCTCATGTCAAAAGGTCGTAATGGATTTACAATGAACGACATATATGGTACTGCTGCTGGTACTGTTAATGCTCCAAAACACGGTGTAGTAGCGGCAAAAGAGACTATTGAAGATATTAAAAGGCAATGCAAACCTAAAGGAGACTTGATTAATCAGGCAATGTCGGAATATCATGCTATAGAATATAAAAAAGATTACCCTAACCATTATTTAATGACTAGGCCTTTCTGGATCAAGTCAGAATTGTACGGACAATTTGGAGGTAAGTCAGAAAGTGAAAATAGTTATGATGATCTATCAAGTGATAATAGTGATTACTTATCTGAAAATACGCCTTAAGTTTAGATTTTTTTACAAAAAATGGCAATTCAGCAAATGTTTTTAATTTTTTCGAATGAAAATCCAACATCTCTGTTTCAGATTTTATCCTGCCACTGCAAACATAGCTGTCGTCGCTTTTTCCACAGACGCCCGAACAGGATCAAGATCAAGTCTCGCGTAGATATCAGTGGTGGTAGTGTATTTATGGTTAAGCGATTTTCCTATGATAACCAATGATGCGCCTGTTTTAGCTTGCCAGCTTCCCATTGTCCGACATAAATCGTGGATACGTAGATTTTCAAGACCTGCACGAGCAAGAATACGCGCCCACGCTTTTTTAGGATCAGCAAGGTGGCCTGCTTTACAAACATATTGATTATGAGCACTATGCATATAAAGGGTGTCATTATACCACCGTGACAAGATGCGTTACTTATCTTCTTTAGAATATTCTTGCAATAAATTTTGCGCTTTTTTTGTAGTTGCACTATAATTGTTTTAGATACATCAATCTCTGGGTCCCCTGACATATTCGGCGGAAAGTTTCGTTCATTTATAAAAAGAAGAATCTTTTTTTGCCTGTATAGATCCATGAAGGAGAGTAGGGGAAAGATCAGCCCCATTGTCCCAACAAATGGTACCAATATCGCGATTTACCTTCACTTGCGAAAAGAAATTTCTATCTTGTAAAGGTTCAAAAATGCCTTCGAAGGGCACCAACTTTGAAATGTCCACATCACCTGATATCCCATCATCAAATGTTAAATGCAGCTTATAGTCACTCAAGACTTTTACCTTAATTACATCAACGTTAGCGCATTTCATATTCATTATTCCAAGGGTGCGATCGGTTTCAATGCTTGTAATTGTTGAGACAGTGCCCAATCTTCCATTAACTCATTTTGATACTGGCTTGCCCATTCTACTACAAGCCCAAATACTTTAGGAGGCAACTTGCCGTCCAGCAATGCCAAATCTTTTATGGAAATAGCGGCCTTGTATTCATTATAGCGTACATGAAAGTGCGGGGGATTATGTTCTTGATAGTAGATCGCAATAATGATCCCTAAAAACCGGCTAATTTCTGGCATGTCAATTTGTAGGTAGTTAGTATAAGAGAAGCGATAGACAATATCAATATTTCCGAGTATACTTATTATCGGAATAGAAAGGAGAGGGCGTTTTTGTGGTGAATCCAGAGCCAATCCAACCCTTATTTATACTGACAGAAAACCCTGAACAAATGGGTAACGCTGTCATCCGCTTTACACGCGATGATTATAACAAAGAATTAGGTGCAGCACTTATTGATGCTAACAATGATGCAGAAGCCATCTCATCCTTCTTACAGGAATATAAAGAGTCACCCGAGACATTGCGCTCCTATACAAAAGAAATTGAGCGACTGCTGCTCTGGTGTATTCATGTGGCTAAAATGAATATCTCCAGTTTGCGTCGAGACCACCTATTAAAGTATCAAGCATTTCTGAAAGGCCCTCAACCCACAAAAGCTTGGTGCGGCCCTAATGTGGGCAGGCTTTCTAAAGATGGCTCCATCAATAAAAACTGGCGGCCTTTTGTTAGTGGACTGGGTGGCGCATCTATTAATAAGGCGCTAAAAATTTTAGATTCATTTTTTAATTATTTAGTCCAAACCAATTATTTGATTGGCAACCCACTTGCTGTAGACCGAAGACGTAAAAAAAGAAATCAAACAAAGCCACGCATCATTGATCGGTATTTGGAGCTCGATGAAATTCGCGCAACCGTCGATGCACTCGCTAATCACCCCATTAAAGATAATAACACTCAATTTCAAGTGATTCGTGCGCGCTATATTATTCTACTCTTGTTTTATACAGGATTACGTATTGCAGAAGCAGCAAAGCACTCTATGGGCCATTTCTTGCAGCGCGAACAAAATTGGTTTTTACGAGTCACAGGAAAAGGCAAAAAGATACGGGAAATACCGATACCTGATGAGTTATTGGCCGCATTATCATCGTTTAGGCTCAGTATTCAACTATCCTCGCCTCTTCCTAAGTTTCGTGAAAAAACCCCTTTAATTCCTATGCAAAACCTTAACCAAGCTATTGGTGCACGGCGTATTGATCAAATTTTAAGATGGGCATTCAACCTTGGCGCAAGCCAATTTGAGCCGGATGAGCCACGCAAAGCCTCAAAACTACAGTCCGCTTCAGCTCACTGGTTACGTCATAGTTACGTGACCTATTTACTTGATTCCGGTGCGCCTCTAAAAGTTGTGCAAGAAAATGCGGGGCACAGCGACATCGGTACCACGATGCTTTATCGTCATGTTGCACAAACCGATCGACACGCGGCAACCAAGACTCTATCATTAACAAGAAGAAATAAAATAAGTACTGAAACATGTCAAGGTTAACGATTTTAACAGATGAAGAGAAGCTAATAAAAATTATTGATAAGCAGATTAACTTATTCAATCGTGAAAAATTGAATGCGCTTTTAAATGCAGAAAAAGAACGAAGCAATGGTCGCTACGCTGTGTTTCATTCGCCGCCCCTCCCCTCGAGCCCAGGCCCAGCTGCTTTCTAGCGATCCCGTCGCGTAGAATTCTTGCCCCTTATAACCTCTCACCCTAGGCAATCCTCCCTGCGTAAAGTCCGGTAACTGATAGAACAGCCTACTGAATGTCATACTCACCCGCAGTAACAGTGCATAAAGCTTTCCTGTTGCTGCAATTTCTTTGTCAGCGGCAGCACGAACAGCAGGATGAATATACCAGGATGCGGGTGGTGATGCGTCTTTCTCTTCGCCTCCTGCTCCTTCTGCTCCTTTCGGTTTTTGAGCAAGCTCGGTAGCGGTAGCTACAGCAGCTTCATACCTTGATAGTGCCCTGCATAGACAATACCAAAACCACCACGGCCTAGTTCCATTCTATCTGAACCTGAATCCACGTCCGGATCAAATTGCAGAGTTTGTGGCTCAACGGCAGGGATTTTGACGGTAAGCTGCACTTCAAAACTAGGCGAAGAAGATAGCATGATATAAAGACGCTCCTGTTATTGTATTATTGTAAATCACTCAAGTGAAGGCAATGCATGCAACTTCACTTTATTTATTCTTTAGTTATTTCGCTTAATTCTACATTAAGTTTATCTCTATTTATTTTTCCTATTTATTCCTTGAATAGAAACGCAACTACCCTCTCTTTCCTTTTTTTCATTAGTGCTCGCTTCTTGTGCTTCAATCCAAGCACCACTTATCGTTAATAAGCACAGAATAAGGATGGCAGAAAAGAAATCCCAAAAGGCATTCGATGAGAGAAAACGGTAGGAAAGCACCATAAAAATAAAAGCAGCTATACTCAAATAAACTCCGGTCACAGAATTTTGAATAGGGCTTCTTCTATCCCTGTCGACTAGGCAAAAGACTTTCTTGCGAGCTAAACGCACTAAAAAAAATAGCTTCAAGAGAAGATTATGGTGGGAAGATACTATTGCGTGCTTCACGGCTATGATTC
>Ga0206868_10003_pt1 | contig 97226 bp, 66 predicted proteins | sample Alteio_BWOrgCont_38_FD_152901 | JGI IMG/M metagenome (GOLD analysis project Ga0206868, IMG submission 152901) | Enriched cells from forest soil in Barre Woods Harvard Forest LTER site, Petersham, Massachusetts, United States -... | ecosystem: Environmental > Terrestrial > Soil > Temperate forest >... | reverse complement strand
GGTAGAATCGTCTCGCAGAGCATCCGTAATGTGGCGTACTGGTGCGTGTTGAAAAACTTGGGAGCATATCCGCCTGCATTCGCATCGGCTCGCTCGGCATCGATAAGATGATGAGCATATTCGGCGGCTTCCAGCGGAATAGCCTGCAGAACCGATCCGGCCACGGCCGTCATGCTCAGCGACTTCAATATCTCACGCCGCGATACTGGATGCGCAGTCATAGCTTATAGCTCTCCTCTCTTGGCTTGGTCGAGTAGATACTCCGAGGTTCTCCACGATAGCGCCATTATGGTCAGGGTTGGATTCTTGTCCGGGTTGGTTACGAAGGGAGCTGCATCGGCGACGAATAGATTTTTGACGTCATGCGCCTGGCAATTCCTGTTCAGAACCGACTTCTTCGCGTCGTTCCCCATGCGCACCGTGCCTACTTCGTGGATGATGGCTCCGCCGATCGAAATGTGGGCGGAGTCTTCTTGCAGAGTGTTCTCGCTCTCCAGGGCTCCATGCGGTCGTCCTTTGGCTCGCGCGCCGGTCAGAACGGTGCCTCCTCCTGCTTCAACGATGGAGCGGAAGGTGGCCTGCATATCGCTGGCCATCTTGATTTCGTTTTCACCCCACTGCCAGTAAAAGCGCAATACGGGAATGCCCCACTTATCTACTACCTTGGGATCGAGTACGCAGTAGCTCTTCTCGTTGGGAATCATCTCGCCCCGACCGCTGAATCCGATGACCGTGCCGTATGAGCTGCGGCACTTTTGTTTGAGCCCGGCACCGTACCCCTCATTCTCCGCGCAGACGCCGTCAAAGCCGCCGACACCAGGCATGGTGCGGCCGCCGCCGAACTCGATGTGATAGCCGCGCAGGAACTCGTTCTTCTTTCCGAATCTCCACCAGGGCATGTACATGTGCATGCCGCCTACGCCGTCATGGTTGTGGGCCGGCATCTTCTCCAGTTGCGGAAAGTAGCCGGCCAAATCGCTGCCGACTGAATCGGTAAGATAGCGGCCCACGGCTCCGGACGAATTTGCCAATCCATCGGGAAAGCTCTTCGAGCGTGAATTCAGCAGCAGACGTGCGGATTCGCAGGCGCTTGCGGCCACGACAAAAGCCTTGGCGTACACACGATTTTCGGCGCGCGTGGCCTTATCGATGTAAGTGACTGCCTCTGCCTTCCCGTTCGTGCCGATCACAACCTCGCGAGCCATCGCGTTAGCAATCATTGTCAGACGGCCCGTCGCTGCTGCAGGCGGAATCATGACCTGACTGGAACTGAAGTTGGAGGCACTGATGCAACCCCGCCCGCACTGCGCGCAGTAGTGGCAAGCGGCGCGTCCATTCAAAGGCTTGGTCAGAATGGCCAGACGCGATGGGATGCAGGTGATGTTTAGATGATCGCAGGCCTTCTTAATGATGGTCTCTGTACAGCGCGGCGTGGGCGGCGGCTGGAACACTCCGTCAGGAGAGTTGGGAACATTCTCCTTCGACCCGAAGACGCCGATGTAAGACTCAACCTTGTCATAGTAGGGCGCAATTTCTTCGTAGGTGATCGGCCAGTCATCGCCCATGCCGTCGGTCGAGCGTGCCCTGAAATCCGCCGGGCCGAAGCGTAGCGCGATGCGTCCCCAATGGTTGGTTCGACCACCTTCAATCCGCGAACGGAACCAGCGGAAATTTGAGCCCGGCGCCGTAGTATACGGTTCGCCGTCGATCTCCCAGGCTCCATTGGGCGCCATGAACTCGTTGTTCATCTGGAGGCGTCCTTTAGCCCCAACGTCTGCGCCGCGATGGGCCAGTTCGTAGGGCCAAACATGCTCTTTGTAGTCCTTCTCAGGATTGAGCCGTGGGCCTGCCTCGAGCATGACTACACTGAGCCCGCCCTCTGTCAGCACCTTGGCGGCAGTCCCGCCTCCAGCGCCCGATCCAATGATGCAGACGTCGTAAACCGTCTTGCGCGCACTCACTTGTAGCATCCATACTCTCCAGCACAATACCGGTGTGAGAAGCGGCGTTCACGCCCGGCGTTTTATTTGCATCAACTACATCTGCAGACTTCAAGCAATATTTCAATAGAAATTTTCATTTTCTGCAGCAACGAATCACTATATCTCAGTCGACGTCCCTTGCGTTTGCTGCATTCCTCGTAAGGCTGTGTTGTAGAGTTGCTCCCAGCGATCACGTCGCTGATTTTGAATTGTTGATTGGTGAGTGCGTATGAAATTCGGAGTCAACCTTCTAATTTGGACCGCGAACTTCGATGCGTCCCACTTGCCTTTGCTGCCGCGTATTCGCGCAGCGGGCTTCGATGGCGTTGAAGTGCTGATGTACAAAGGACGCGACTTCGCTGTCGATGCACTGCGTAAAGGTCTCGCCGATACAGGCCTGGAATGTACGATCTGCGCAGTCATGGTTGATGGCCTTAGTCTGGTTTCTGACGATGCGGCGAGCCGGGCAAAGGCCGTCGAGCAGTTGCGCGAAAACATCGCGATAACTGCAGAAGCCGGTGCGAAGATCATCGCCGGCCCCATGTACGCACCGGTCGGCTATCTCCCAGGCAGGCGTCGGACGGCAGAGGAATGGAAGCGTGCGGTGGACTGTTGGCAGCAGTTAGGCCCCTGGCTCGCGCAGCATGAGGTTGCGGCCGCCATCGAGCCTCTGAATCGTTTTGAGACCTACTTTCTGAATACAGCCGACGATGCAGCTCGTTTCTGCGATGAGGTTGCGCATCCCAATGTTGGGATTCTGTTTGACACCTTCCACGCCAATATCGAAGAGAAAAACATTGCGGATGGATATCGCACCGTAGCGCGTCACTTGAAGCATGTTCATACCTGCGAGAACGATCGCGGCACGCCGGGCAGTGGGCATGTCGCATGGGCGGAGGTTTTCGAGGCTATCAAGGAGATCGGCTATGACGGTTGGTTGACCATCGAGAGTTTTGGTTCAAATCTGCCAGAGATTGCAGCGGCTGCAGCGATCTGGCGCGACCTGGCCGCTACGCCGGAAGCGGTCGCATTCGATGGCATTCGGTTCCTTAAAAAGATGACAGCCTAGAAGACGCTGCGGCTTAGGGTACAGTGTTGCCGCCGAATTTCCAGGTGAGGCTGATGCTCGCATAGGATGGGATGCGGACTCCGGTTACTTCATTGATTGGGGACGGGGCAAATCTTTCCAGCGTCTGCCCCGTATAGCCACTTGCGATGAGCATATTCACGCCAGCACTGAGCCGGCTGTAGAGGAAGGGCCGGACAACTGCGGCTCTGAACTCGCGCACCGGGACGCCGACACACTGTGCGTTCAGATTGGGTTCGCAGCCTGTTCCGAGGGGCTTTCTGCCCACATATTCAAACTCGCCTCGCGCTTGAAGATGGAAGGGAAGCTTTTGCACATTACCGAGAAGATCGAAGATAGTCCGGGGAGCTTCCGGCGTTGGATCTCCCGAGTTTATGTCCCGTGCATCCGCTTTTGAAAAAGTCGTCAGAATCGAACCCTGGCTGAAATTGCGTCGCGCTGCAATGGTCATGAATTTCAGACGTCCCGGTCCCTGATCTTCCTGCAAACCGGTGTCGGGATCGATCTTCGCCAACTCCTGGCTGGTCGTGACGTGTCCAAGGATTATTTTCAGGTCGACCTTCTCCACAGTCTTACTCATGATCAATTGATACAAGTGCGCGGTGGCAACCGCCGTTCCCACAGTCGATCCTGTCCCGATACGCGGGTCTTCGGTGAAAAACGCTTCGCCGAAGCTGCCGGAAACAAGCGGCAGAAACCAGGTGTTCTTGGGAATGAAGGAGAGTGTTGCTTTGGGTGAGTTCAGGCCCACCCATTTCTGAAATGAGTTTGCAGAGTTGATTAGATCTTCGTTGCTGATATCGATTTGATCGCGGCGCCAGCCGGCGTAGTAGCGGAGATAGCGAGTGAACGCTCCTGAGCCTGCGACATACGGAGTGACAGAAGTCAATGTCACATTATTCGAGTCCACTTTCGTGAAAGGTCCGTATGCGAATATGCCGGGAGTGTAGAAGTTATAGTGGTCCAGATTGTCGCGGCGCGGAGCTTCGCGCTCGTAGTCAAAACCTCCGAGCAGCGAGAAGGTTTCCGTAAACTTATTCACATAAGTTGTACTTTGCCCGGTAACGGTTCGGAACTCACTCTGACGAATAAGTCCCTGTCCAAAATCGGAGAACAAGTCAAGATTGTATGTGCGGAAGAAGCCTGATAGCTGAAGCTGCTGGCTTGCCGTGAGCCTCCACACATCGTTCAATGCAACCAACGCGGTGTGCGTCTGATCTTTTTGCCGGGGATCGATGGTATCTCCGACATTCTTGAAGTTAGAGTCATCGGCATTGGTTGCGAATATCGGAACGAGACCCGCGACGTAAGAAGATCCAAAGTATCCGATGCCTAACAGAGTGAGTTGATGGTCGCCAAGCTTGAAGATACGCTGACCATTGACCTTGTATTGCTGACGATGTTCGAGCCGCTTCAGGAATCCATTGCCGTACGATGCTTCAATAGCCACGAACGACTGTGCCGTCGGGCTCATTCCAGCGGCAACATCGATATCCATGTAGTCTTCAGTAAGCGTTACGAAGGGATTGATCCGTGAGCGCAGCCCATAAACCGCAGCAAGATTGAGAGCATGGTTACCCTCGCGCACGTTGTACGCACCGCCATCGACCTGCACGCTTTCGAGAATTTGCAGGATGAAGATATTTGGGTCGGCGTAGCCATTGCCGTGGGCATTCGCCGATAGATTATTGGGTACCAGATAAGTGCCTACCGACACATACTGCGCGATCGGCTCTCCGTGATCTCCAGCTACGCCCGGAGCGAAATACTGCGGAGCCTTGATTCCGCTGGAAGCTGTTTCAATTGGGTAACCGGGAATCGATACGGGTGCTCCAGGACGACCGGGGTTCGCATCTAATAGATCTTGCCCAACAAACACTTTTTCTGCCGGGTCAGGCGAAAGCACATCGATGTCGTTTACATCCGCGGTTACGACGACAGTATCTTTTAGTGTTATGAGTGGCGTGAGTTGAATTTCAAGAGCAGCTCCTTCAGGCATCAACTCAACTGCTTTAGAAAGAGGTTGAAGATTGGCGACATTGACCCGAAGCGTATACTCTCCAGCGGAATTCACGCTGATCTGAAATTGCCCATCGTCGCCGGTTCGCAACTGACATTTATTTAGATGCTGCGCTCGAAACAATTGAACAGTTGCTCCCGCAACAGGCCGACCCTGCTCATCGATGACCCGGCCCGATACGAAAAATTCTTCTGCAAAAGCAGGCAGTGAAAGAAGACACAAGATCGGGAAGCAAAGAGCCAGAAGACGCGACATCACGGACTGACGTACCTTTCTTGCGGCGCGGGGCAATCGTCTCCCGATTTTTGCAACCGTACATTGCCGATGCCCATGAAACGCTCGTGACTTGATTACGAATGGCAGTCGGCCCCGGATTGCGTGCCCGATGATTTATTCAAAATTAGTTTTCAAACCCACAATCCAAAACCTGTTCTTCCGCCGTACTCCATGAAACGAACAGGAAGTCCGTGAACCACCTTCCCCAACTACTCCAGCCAGGTTCAGGTCACACCGTTCCTAACAATTTCGAAAGAAATGCGGAGAGCACCATGTCAAGACTGAAATCTGCACTCGGGCTCGCATTGAGCCTGCTTATTGCAGTGCCACCGGGAGCGTTCGCATCAAGCCACCGGGAAGCACCCATCACCGCACTGGATCACGCAGCTGACATCACCGATTTTTATGCCTTTGTCAGCTACGATCATCCGGATCGGGTGACCTTTATCATGAACGTCGATCCGTTTCTGCAACCGAGCAACGGCCCCAACTACTTTCCGTTTGACCCCTCGGTCTTGTATGAAATCAAGATCGATAACGACTTCGACGCGAGGGAAGACATCATTTTCCAGTTCCGCTTCCACACGCATATCCAGGCCCCCGGAGTCTTCACTGGATTTGTGGGCGCAGGCAACGGTATCAACGCGCCTGCCAACTCGCCAAAGCCCGTAGCTCCGGGAACGCCGATCGTTCCGCCTGCTATTACCTCTCTGAGTGGAGCCGGGGCCGCGGGCCTTAGCCTGCAGCAGACTTATACCGTGGATATGGAAAAGGGTGGCCGCGTAATCCCGCTCAGAAATACAACCGGCAGCCCTCTGGTCGCCGTCCCCAGCAATGTTGGCTCGCGCACTATGCCAGACTATGACGCTCTTGCGGCCCAGGGAATTTATGACTTGCAAGGGAGTGACGGTGCATCCGATATTCGTATTTTTGCAGGCACGGTTGCAGATCCATTCTTCATCGACTTGGGAGCAGCCTTTGATAGCTTTAACTTCCGCTCCGGTGCCGGTGGTGGAGTTCTTACCGCGGCCCAGGATAAGGACAATCACCTCAATCTGGCTCCCAACGCTGTCGCAGGATTTAACGTCAACACCATCGCGATCGAGGTGCCCATTCGGCTGCTGACGCATGATGGCGCCCTTCACGCCGCCACAGACCCGAAGGGAACCATCGGCGCATGGGCAACCACGTCGAGGGCTCAGATCATGATTCGTGAATCCCAACGCGGTGTCCAAAATTCTGGAAACTGGATACAGATTCAGCGCCTCGGTAATCCCCTGGTCAACGAACTGGTGATCGGCACGGGCAGCAAAGATCGTTGGAGCATGTCGGCGCCATATACCGATAGTGCGTTTGCCTCATTCGATCTTGATCCGCTGCTCGCACGAGTCTTCAATGCGGTATACGGAATCAAAATTCCCCCTCCTCCGCGTACGGATTTGTTGCCGCTCGTTACTTACGCCCCGCCGATTGCGCCGAAAGGCACACCTGCGGGCCCTGTTGCCGATATGCTGCGCATCAACACTGGTGTCGCCCCTACACCATATGCGACTCGAAGCCGTCTCGGGCTGATTGCAGGCGATGGTGCCGGATTCCCCAATGGCCGCCGTCTCACCGATGACGTAGTCGATATTGCAGCCCGTGTGGTTGGCGGTGGCATTCTGAGCCCAGGGTTCAATGTCGCGCCGAACAATCTCATCGGCGACGGCGTCAATGCTGCCGACGTTCCACCGCAGGAAACATTCCCCTACGTTCACTATGCGTACAGCGGACGGGATAGTCGCCACATCGATCCGGGCGAAACAGGCTGCGGCGATCAGCCAAATCCTTCCAGCTCGCAGAACACAGATGCCGCACCAGCCAACCAGGGTGGCTCAACGGTCTGCCCGGTTAAGTAGGGTTCAGCCGGGCTCAATAAAGCTCGATTGAATGGCCCGAACCTTATTCAAGTCCCTGCGCGAAGCAGCTATTTGCGCAGGGACCATTTACCGCAACACCCAATGGCAGGTTCATTATGAAAGCCACACCAGCAACGATATTTATTCTCAGTGTCTTGCTCTCCGGAGTGGGACAGGCGCAACAAACCGTGTCTCCAGAAGCGGCTCATGCTGTACTGTCCGTGAATCATCAGGAGGATACTCCTGCGCAGCAACGCATCGCATCGGCAGAGCAGCAGCTCAAGTCAGATCCAAAGAAAGTGCAGGCATACAACGAGCTGGCCATCGCCTACCTGCAACGCGCTCGCGAGACAGCCGATGCCGTGTACTTGAACGATGCAGATAGTGCACTTGCTCGGGGCCTGAAGCTGGATACGGAAGACTTTCAACTGCAGCGGACGCAAGTAGCGCTCATGTTGGCCCGACATGAGTATGTGCGCGCAAAAGAACAAGCAACTGTTCTCAACAAACGTACCCCGGATGACGTGATGACCTACGGTTATCTTGCCGAAGCGGAGATCGCCCTCGGCCAATATCCAGAAGCGGAGACGAATGCGCAGTGGATGTTGAATATGCGGCCCAACAACATACCGGGGCTGGTTATCGGCGCAAAGTTGCGGACGTTGTACGGAGACGCACATGGAGCGATTGAGTTTCTGAGCCTTGCATATTCCGAGACGTCTCCTACCGAAGTTGAAGACCTGGTTTGGATTGAAAACCAGATCGCGTCGATTCAGATCGAATCCGGGCAGACCGATGCAGCAGAACAGGCTCTTGCACAGGCCGATCAACTATTTCCACACTATGTGCGTACGATGGAAAACCTTGCACGCCTCCGCATGACGCAGCATCGAGTGAGTGATGCAGTCACGCTGTGGCGTGCGGCCTCCAAGATCGATAACGATCCAGACGTGCTCTATGAAATGGCTCGATCGTTAGAGGCGGCAGGAGACTATATAAATGCTCGCGCAGCCTACGCAGCGTTCGAGAAGCAGGCAAGCAGTCCCGAAGGCGCGACCGGCGAGGCAAGGCTCGATCTCATTCGGATGTATGCTGCGAACCCCTCAACTGCCGCAGATGCTTTGGCATTGGCACAGCAGGAGATTGCGACGAGGCAGGATGTATGGACGCTGGATGCTTACGCCTGGGTTCTCTATGCCAACGCGCGCTACCAGGATGCGTACGACGCCGTGCAGAAAGCAATTGCGGTGGGCGTTCAAAGTCCGCAGATTTTCGATCATGCAGGCCATATCGCTCAGAAGCTCCATCATTCCGCAGATGCCGCGAAGTACTTCCTGCTCTGCCTTCAAACCAATTCCACCTCCGACTACGCTGCGGATGCGAGCAAATCCTCAGGCCTCACCGAGACTGCGGACAGTCAGGAAGTCCACGTTGCTTCTGTCACGCCTGTTGCGACGGATGCATCGAATACAACATCAATCGATCCTGCGATGGGAAACGTTTCTCCCGCATTTTCTCATGTTCCAGAAGCTTTGCTCACTCCGCATCCAACTGGCACGGAGCACTCAATCCACACCGCTCAGGCGGGCGTGGCTCGTAGCCCGAAGGATGCAAATGCGTATGCCTTGCTGGGTGCAGCTTACTTTCAGCACGCGAGGGAAACGGGTGACGTCAGCGATTATCAGCTGGCAGAAGAATCCCTGCTCAAGTCACTCGATCTAGACTCTGCGGACTTCTCAGCGGACACGGCTTTAAGCACGATGGCTGAAGTCTGCATGGGTGAGCATCGCTTTGCCGACGCTATTACCTACGCGCAGAAAGCGCTATCTCTCGGTACGGGCGACGTCTCGCCGTTCGCAATCATCGGGGACGCATACGCGGACATGGGTGCATACGATAAAGCTGCAACTGCATATAGCAGGTTGACGCCTCGCGATATGACATTGTCTCCGCGGGCCGCCTACGCACGCGACAGCCGGCTCGCTTATCTTAAGTTCATATCGGGCGACACGGCTGTGGCAATCGGCCTGATGAATAAGGCGGTAACCGAGGGGATCGAGGCTCAACTGCCGAGTGAGAATCTGGCGTGGCTGTACTACGAGCTTGGAGAGTTTTTCACGCAGGCTGGAGACGCTGCTTCAGCAGATGCCGCCTATCTGGCGGCGCTCAACACTCATCCAGGGGACTATCGAGCCTTAGCCGCGCTGGGCAAGCTCAGAGCAAACAATGGCCGATATGCAGAGGCGATCCTGCTTTATCAGAAGGCGATTGCCGTTGTCCCAATGCCGATCTTTATCTCTGAACTCGGCGACCTCTACGCGAAATCGGGTAATCAGGCGGAGGCTCAAAAACAATACCAGCTCGTCGAATACATCGGAGTGCTTGGGCACATCAACCAGGTGCTCCACAACCGCGATCTGGCTATTTTTTATGCCGATCACGATATGAAGCTCGACGAAGCGCTCGATCTCGCGGGCAAAGAGCTTGGGGTGAGACAGGATGTCTACACATGGGATGCGCTGGCATGGGCCCTGTACAAGAACGGCAAGCTTGCGGAAGCTTCCGAGGCTAGCGATAAGGCGCTCAAGCACAAAACGCGAGATGCACTTTTACTTTTTCACGCTGGCATGATTGCTGAGCGCATGGGCCAACCAGAGCAGGCACGCAATGAATTCAAGCAAGCTCTCCAGATCAATCCACATTTCAACCTGCTGTACGCAGATGCTGCACAGCAACGGCTTACTCTCCTGGGTACACAGGTCACGTCTCTTGAAGGCTCGGTCAACCATGCGCGCTAGAAGGCTTCGGATATTTCTGACGATGTTCTTTTCGCTGCTGCTTATGCGAGCAGCCTGCGCTCATCCCATGGGCAACTTTAGCGTGAATCACTATTCCAAGATTGACTTGCAGGGCGAACGAATCATCATCCGGTACTTCATCGATCTGGCAGAGATCCCCACCTATCAGGAGTTGCAGCAAGGGAATATTGCGACAACGGATGCGAATCCAAGCTCAGAGATCGTGACTCGGTATGTCGCAGCTCGTGGGGTGGAACTGGGACGTGGCCTGATCCTTGATATCGATGGCAAACCGGCAGTACTGCGGCTCATATCGAGTGGAGTTATCTTTCCTCCTGGTGCTGGGGGTCTGCCTACGATGAAGATGGGGTTCGTCTATGAGGCTGCCTACCCGTCGGAGATCGAAAGGCAACGGGTGACCCTCCACTACACCGACAACAACTACGCCGGACACACAGGCTGGAAAGAGATCATAGCAGTTGCTTCGGCTGGCTCTTTGATCGGTAGTTCAGTCCCTGCGATAGACCGCAGCGGCGAACTGAGCAATTATCCAACCGATCTATTGACCAGCCCGCCTCAAGCACTCGAGGCTACGATAACAGCCGTGCTTAAGCCTTTGGTTGAGGCAGTCGCTGACGAACGGCCTTCTGCGGCTCCCCAACGGATATCGCAGTCAGCAGAGGTTCTTACAGCAGTAAAATCGCCTACCTCGAATCATGCCAAGGGAGAGGCCTATGACGCCCTCCAGCCATCCGCGGCTGTTCCCGCTTCAACCTCACTGAAGCCGATGCAACAGCTTCCGACTACATCCTCGACGACCGTGCATCCCCAAGCTAATCGACAGCAGACGCCGCGGAGCAGATTCACCGAGTTGATTACCGCCCAGCATCTCAGCATCTGGTTTCTGTTTACGGCCGCGATCATCGCCATTGGTTTGGGAGGCTTGCATGCCCTGGAGCCGGGCCACGGCAAGACCATCGTCGCTGCCTATCTCGTCGGCTCCAAAGGAACGGCGCGTCACGCCGTTCTGCTGGCGATGATCGTGACTGTATCGCATACAGTTGGTGTCTTTGCGCTGGGTACAATTACGTTGTTTGCGTCACGCTATATCGTTCCTGAACAGCTCTATCCTTGGCTCAGCGCTTTCTCTGGCATTACGATCGCCGGGCTTGGAATATACATGCTTCTTCGCCGCCTGACAGGCACCGCCTCAGAGCATTCTCATGCTGCGGGCAAAGGCCATACGGAGTGGATGTTTTGGAGGCGCGCAAAGCTGGAGGGATCGGATGAGATAGAAGAGGCCGGTCTCTCACGCATAGATTCACGTATCGATGTTGCCCAGACACAATCGGTTAGCCTGACACAGCTTTTGACCTTGGGGATCACCGGAGGCATAATCCCTTGCCCAGCCGCCTTGATCGTGCTCTTGAGTGCATTTGCTCTGCACAGAATTGGCCTTGGATTCTTTCTGATTGTTGCCTTCAGTATCGGTCTGGCTGGCGTCTTGACTGGATTTGGAATCCTGATGGTCTACGCGCGCCGCTTCATGACCCACTTGCAGATCGATGGCCCGCTTACCAAGCGTTGGCTATCGGTCATCTCTGCTGCTTTTATTACCGTCCTGGGTCTGACGCTGACAATACAAGCTCTTGCTGCGGTGCATCTCGACTCGAGCCTCTTCTCCAAGGAAAAGCTTGGCCCCATCCTGTTCGTCACTGGATTGGGCCTGATCCTGGGAATGAGGCATTCGACAGATGCGGACCACGTCGTCGCCATCTCAACGATCGTCAGTAAGCAGCGAAGCATCCGCAATGCGGCGCTCATTGGTTCGGTCTGGGGGATGGGTCACACGATTACAGTCTTCATTGTCGGATCGGTGATCATTCTCTTTGGGGTTGAGATTCCACCGCGCGTCGGATTGTCGATGGAGTTCAGCGTGGCCATCATGCTAATTCTGCTTGGCGCGCTGAACCTTACCGGGATAATGCAGAAGATTACGACTTACTTCACGCCGGCAATTGCTGCACGTACGAATGCATCCGCGCCGATAAAGGTGGAGGGCCTTAAGACAAGGCTAGAGGGGTTGCTTGAGAACTCCGTGGGACGTTTGGGTGTCTACCAGTGCCTGCGTCCTCTGGTCATTGGTCTCGTGCATGGACTGGCTGGGTCTGCTGCTGTGGCGCTTCTGGTCCTGTCCACGATACACGATCCCGTCTGGGCAAGCGTGTATCTGATCGTCTTCGGCGTCGGAACCATGATTGGGATGATGTGCATGACCGCCGCAATCGCCGTTCCTCTTGCCTTTGCAGGAGATCGTTTCAGCAAGCTTAGCGGATTTCTGGGAACAGCATCAGGGATGGTGAGCCTCTGCTTCGGTTCGCTTCTCGTATATCAGCTTGGGTTTCTTGGAGGATTGTTCACCAGCCATCCTCAATGGATTCCGCGATAGCCGCATTGCTGCGCAGATTAGAATTTTTAAGGCGAGGCAAATAAAAGGCGAATACGATACAATCTGTCATGCAGATTCCTCCCGAATTGGCATGGGCGCATCCGGTCACAGCAGAGTGGTTTATCAGAACCTTTGGTACTGCGACCGAGCCGCAGCTTCATGGCTGGCCCAGCATTCTGGCTGGCGAGCCGACCCTCATTTCTGCGCCGACTGGATCGGGAAAAACTCTAGCAGCGTTTCTCGTCTGCATCGATAGACTTCTCCGCCAGTCGATCGACGGTTCGCTCGCTCCAGCAACTCAGGTTGTTTATGTTTCGCCGCTTAAAGCGCTTTCGAACGACATTCAGAAAAATCTAGACGGGCCGTTGGCTGCAATACAGCAGCTTGCCTTGGAACGTGGCTACCTTTCAATCGGAATTCGTACCGGCGTGCGCACCGGAGATACTCTTCCGAACGAGCGCGCTGCAATGCTCAGGCATGCTCCGCATATTTTGGTTACTACGCCAGAATCCCTCTATATCCTTCTCACAGCCGGTAAGAGCAGAGGACACCTGCGCTGCGTGAACACGGTCATCGTCGATGAGATTCACGCAGTCGCCGACGACAAGCGCGGAGCGCACCTGGCTCTTTCACTCGAACGGCTTGAGGCACTTGTTTGCGGTGAGAACAAACTGTCTTCCCAGGCCTTGCTCGCCGGCCTGATTGCGCCGCCCCAGCGCATAGGTTTGTCTGCCACGCAGAACCCTATCGAACTGGTGGCAAACTATCTCACAGGTTCCCACGCATCACGGCGGCAAGCCACGATTGTCCAGGTGGGTCAGCGGCGGCAGTTGGATTTAGCCATCGAAGTTCCAAGCGACGAGCTCACCTCCGTCACTTCGAATGCCATGTGGGAGGAGATCTTCGATAAGCTCGCGGCTCATGCAGAGAGCCATCGGTCAACACTGGTCTTCGTAAATACACGCAAGTTGGTTGAGAAAGTATCTTTTGCCGTCGCCGGCCGTCTCGGGGAAGAACATGTCGGCGCGCACCACGGCTCTCTCTCTCGTACTCTTCGTCTCGATGCCGAACAGCGTTTGAAACGAGGTGAGATCAAAATACTCATCGCGACCGCATCGCTTGAACTGGGTATCGATATCGGTGACATCGACCTAGTCTGTCAAATAGCCAGCACCAGAGCTGTCGGAGTCGCCATGCAGCGCATCGGGCGCGCAGGGCACTGGCGCGGAGCGATCCCCAAAGGCCGGCTCTTTGCGACCACTCGCGATGACCTGCTGGAACAGGCAGCGCTTATCCGCAAGATGCGCACGGGAGAACTAGATATCCTGGAGATTCCTCCCCAGCCAATCGACGTATTGATGCAACAAATGGTGGCTGCCTGCGGTGCGGAGTCGTGGGATGCGGATGCCTTGTTCAACGTCGTTCGCCGCGCCTACTCCTATCGCGATCTGACCCGTGAGCAATTCGATGAACTTGTTGACCTTCTATGCAACGGCATCGAATCCAGTCGGGGACGCTACGGTTCTTACCTCATGCACGATGGCATCCAGGGGCACCTTCATCCACGCCGCGGAGCACGCATGATTGCTATCTCAAACGGTGGAGCTATCCCTGACACAGCGCTCTTCAATGTAATCCTGCAGCCCGAGGGATTGCAGATCGCTACGCTCGACGAGCACTTTGCTGTCGACTCATCCCCTGGAGATATCATCCTGCTGGGCAATACCAGCTGGCGCATTCAAAGAATCGAAGCGGCTGGACGCGTTCTCGTCGAAGATGCGCATGGTGCGCCACCAAGCGTTCCTTTCTGGACGGGAGAAGCGCCGCAAAGATCTGGTGCGCTTTCGGATGGTGTCAGCGGCCTTCGCGAAGAGATTTCTGCACGGACATTGAACATCTCTCCTGGATATATTTCCGGTGCGCAACCAGAGGTTGCAGCCGCTGCCGCGTGGCTAATGGAAGAGTGCGGAGTTTGTGCATCCGGAGCACAACAACTGATCGCATATATCGTGACTGGCCGTGCCGTGTTGGGAGCTGTTCCATCAAAGAAAACTATCGTCGCCGAACGATTTTTCGATGAGGGAGGAGGCATGCAGCTGATCATCCATGCTCCGTTTGGTGGACGCATCAACAAGGCCTGGGGCCTTGCTCTTCGCAAGCGTTTTTGCCGGGGTTTTAACTTCGAGCTTCAAGCCGCCGCAACCGACAATGGCATCAATATCTCTCTTGCCGAACAGCACAGTTTTCCTTTGTCGGATGTTTTCCAGTTTCTGACCGAACACACAGCGAAAGAACTCCTCGAACAAGCGTCTATAGCCTCTCCAATCTTCAAAACGCGCTGGCGGTGGGCAGCCGGCCGCAGTCTGCAACTGCTTCGGTCTTCAAAAGGGAAGAGGATCGCTCCGCAAGTCCAGCGCACGCGCTCCGAGGATTTGATGGCGAGTGTCTTCCCGCAGGCCGCAGCGTGTTTTGAAACCATCGTAGGAGATATTCAGATCCCGGATCATCCCCTGGTTCGCGAGGTGATGCAGGATGTACTACAGGAAGCAATGGATCTTGAAGGCCTGGTGGAAGTGCTTCGCGGAATCCAGAATGGAAGTATTCAGTGTCTTGCTGTCGATACTCCGGTCCCATCCCAGTTCGCGCATGAGCTGCTGAACGCCAACCCCTATGCTTTCCTCGATGAAGCGGGATTGGAAGAGCGCCGCGCACGAGCTGTTTCCCTGCGCGGAGCTATCCCTTCGAGTGTGCTGCAAGAGGCTGGCCGGCTTGATCGCCGGGCAATCGAGACGGTGCGTAGTGAGTGCTGGCCTGACCTTCGCGATGAACATGAATTACACGACCTCTTGATGAGCCTGGTGGCTCTTCCGCTGCATGTGCTGCAGATGAAAGCCTCTCAGAATTGGGAAGCATTCTACGCAAGGCTGGTACATGCCGGTCGCGCACATACTCTCGATTGTGGCGGTGTACCGTGCTGGGTTGCAACCGAGCGTCTCCCGATGTCGCTCAGCCTATGGTCTGAACAACCACCGGCATCTGGCGGAGTTGTCAAAGAAGAAGCAGTAAAGAAATGTGCACAGGGATGGCTGCAGATCCTCGGACCTGTCACGGCGAAAGAATTTGGCCGGATCCTGTCGCTCGATCCGTCTCTGGTCTATCGCGCCTTTATCGGGATGGAAATCCAGGGCTTATTGATGCGAGGAAATTTCGAAAATCCGGCTACCACAGAGGAACTGGAAATCGAGTGGTGCGAACGACGTATCCTCCAGCGTATTCATCGGCTGACGCTCGGTACTCTTCGCAAACAGGTGGAATCAGTCACTCCCGCGGTCTATATGCGATGGCTATTGGGGTGGCAGCACCTCGGCCCGCAGACCCAGCTCACAGGGGAAGAGGGAGTTCTTGAAGCTCTATCGCAACTGGAAGGATTCGAAGCGCCGGCAATTGAATGGGAACAGTCTCTTCTGCCAGCACGCGTCGCCAACTACGATCCTCGCTGGCTGGATCAGCTTTGTCTCTCGGGAGCCGTAGGCTGGGGCCGTGTTTCACCTCATCCAGCATGGTCGATTGGCGATGGCGCGGCGCCCCGCAGGGTAATTCCTACCAATGCCGCGCCGATCACGTTCTACATTCGCAATTCGGCGGATTGGCTGCCGAGGGCGTTAGCCGAACAGTGCGTGGATGAACGAAAGCTGCAACAGGCATTAAGCCCCGAAGGCCTGCGAGTACGGGAGCTGTTAAGACAGCGAGGAGCCTGCTTTGCCGGAGATATTCAGCGTCTTCTCAGCCTGACGCGTGAACAGGCTCAACTCGCGCTGTGGGAACTTGCGACAGCAGGACTCGCAGCCGCCGACGGCTTCGACCAGCTTCGAGCCATGATGGATCCAGGACGCAAGTATCTGACCATGGCAACCAACAGGAAAGTGCGAAGCACCGCGGGAAGATGGTCTCTTTTCACTGCAGAAGTTCACACTCCCCCGAGCATCATTGAGCAGGCGCGGACCTCTGATGCCGCACTTGAATCGGCAGCCAGGATGCTGCTTGCACGATATGGAATTCTATTCCGGGATCTTCTGGCGCGCGAGTCGAACGCTCCAAAATGGCGAGACCTGCTCGGAATGCTGCGGAGGTTGGAGGATCGAGGCGAAGTTCGCGGAGGGCGCTTCGTCTCGGGCTTTGGCGGCGAACAATTCGCTCTTCTTGAAGCAGTCGATAGCCTGCGCTCGAGCAAAAATCGCGAATCGAATGAAGTTATCAAAGTTGCCGGGGCCGATCCGATGAACTTAGCCGGAGTCGTGGTGCCTGGCGATCGTGTCCCTGCCGTGCCAGGCCGCTCTGTCGCTTACTATAATGGGACCGTTTTCTCAGGTGAATCTGTTGTTCCTCCCGCGAAACATGTAAAACAGGAGGGAAGAACAACAAGACGAATTGAGCGCCGCCATGATGAAGTTTTGCCCATATCGAGGGCGTACACTTCATCATCACTGGATTTGTTCTGAAGTGTGCATTGAGGAAGATACTGGCATTCGAGCTTCCAGACTGCCGGGCCGTCTCTTCGCAATTGGCACATGCCAGACGGGCGGTCCAGAATTAAGATGCAAACGGTCAACGGCAGGAGAGATATGCAGGCTAAGAAATTGAGAAGTTTTCAGGTACGGGCAGCTGCTGCACTGGCTGCATCGATAACAATGTTGGTCAGCTTAGGTTCCATCATGGCGCAGAACACCAACCAGCCCACAAATCAGCCCTGGATGAATGCCAGTCTCGCTCCCGGTGAGCGTGCCGAGCTGGTTCTAAAGCAGATGACTTTGGAGGAGAAGATATCGCTCTTGCATGGTAATGGCATGGCGCATGCCCCTCAATGGCAGATGCCCCTGACCTCTATCTCGAATGGCGGCGCAGGCTACGTCGAGGGCGTACCACGGCTGGGTATTCCCCCGCTCTTCATTTCCGACGCCGCCTACGGCGTGCGTGACAGCGGAGCCAATGGACGCTACGCAACGGCTCTTCCATCCAATCTGGCGGCCGCTTCAAGTTGGGACACGCATGGCGCCTGCGAGTACGGTGCGCTTATCGGTCGCGAATTGCGCGCGCAAGGCTACAACATGACGTTAGGCGGAGGCGTAAACGTCACGCGCGAGCCGAGAAATGGGCGGACCTTCGAATACGCTGGAGAGGATCCACTGCTGGCAGGAACAATGGTTGGCAATCTCATGAAGTGTGAGCAGGCGCAGCACGTTATAGGCGACATCAAGCATTTTGCTATTAACGACCAGGAAACAGGTCGAAATATCGTGAACTCGATTATCTCCAAGCGTGCCATGCAGGAGAGCGATCTTCTTGCCTTCCATATTGGGATCGAGATTGCGAACCCTGGCGCGGTGATGTGCTCCTACAACCGCATCAACGGCGATTACGCCTGCGAGAACACCTACACTTTGCACGATGTTCTCAAGAAGGATTGGGCATTTAAGGGTTTTGTAATCTCGGATTGGGGCGGTACGCACAGTACTGGAAAGGCTTCAGCAGCGGGGATGGACCAGGAACAGCCCATGGCCGATTATTTTGGACCGGCACTGACGGAGGCAGTAAAAGCGGGTAAGGTGCCGATGGCTGATATCGACGATCATGTACGCCGGGTTCTTTATGCCGAATTCATGTCCGGTATTGTGGACAACCCAATCGAGAAAAGCGTCGTTGACGTCGCAGGCGGGCTGGAGATTGCCCAGCATCTGGAAGAAAAAAGTATTGTGCTCCTCAAGAACAAAGATGCAATCCTGCCTCTGAATACAGCCAAAATCCATAGCATCGCCGTCATCGGCGGTCACGCAGATGTAGGCATGATTTCCGGAGGTGGCTCAGCGCAGGTGGACCCGCCCGGTGGCAATGCCATTGCGCCTCCAGGCAAGGGCGCTACTCACTGGCAGGATCACATATGGTTCCCCACCTCGCCGCTCAAGGCGCTACAGGCAAAGCTTCCGAATGCCAAGATAGAATTCAGCTCCGGCCAAGATCCAGCAGCCGCAGCAGCTCTGGCTAAAAGCGCGGACGTCGTTCTCGTCTTTGCTTATCAATGGGAGGCGGAAGGTGGGGATTTAACAACTCTGTCACTTCTCGATAATCAGGATGCATTGATCGAGCAGGTAGCGGCCGCGAATCCGCATACAATTGTCGTTCTTGAGACAGGTACGGCGGTAACAATGCCATGGATCGATAAAGTCAGCGGCGTAGTGGAGGCGTGGTACGCAGGGAGTAGCGGCGATAAAGCTCTGGCCAACGTGCTGACCGGAGATGTGAATCCAACCGGCAAGCTCGCAATGACTTTTCCCAAGAGCGATGCCGATCTGCCACATCCAGTAATCCCGGCACTTTCCGCTGAAGATGAAGGAGCCGGAAGCGGCGCAGTGGATGATCGTGCGCATGTCGAATCGAAATACGCAGTGCACTACGACGAGGGCCTGAAGGTCGGCTACAAGTGGTACGAGTCCGAGCACAAGGCACCGCTCTTTCCATTTGGTTTTGGTCTGTCTTACACGACCTATGCCTATTCCGCCATCAAGGTAGATAATGCACAGCGAACCGTCAGCTTTACGGTGAAGAACACCGGCAGGCGTGCGGGCACCGAAATCGCAGAGGTGTACGCAACACTCCCGGAGGCCGCCAGTGAACCATTCAAGCGGCTTGTGGGGTGGCAGCGCGTCGAACTTGCCCCAGGTGAGTCGAAGAACGTCACAGTTGCCGTCGATCCACGCGTGATGTCGGTCTTCGATGAGCAGAGTGCTGCATGGAGTCTATTGCCGGGCGCCTACAAGATTGTTGCGGGTCCTTCTTCAAGCGAGACACCTTTGAACGCAACACTCCAGATCCCATAGCGGTCATCATGCTTCAGGGGTCAATATCGTTCGACATTGTCTATCATCAGTAATTTTTTCAGAGGATGCCATGAACAAATTGCTTGTCTATCTTTCGTCCGGCGCACTCATTGCTTCAGTGGGTCTGCTGTTGGTTATACCCGGTGCTGCGGCCGCACAAACCGCGCCGCTCACCCAACAGGAGGCGCACCACCGCGCTGAGGCTCTGCTCAAGCAGATGACGGTGGACGAAAAGGTTGGCCAGATGAACCAGGCTTCGGGCATCGTGATACCGGGGCTGGCGAGTGAAAAGCCGGATGACATTATCGTCAAGGGTCAGGTGGGCTCGGTGCTGTGGCAATTCGATGTTAAAGAGCTCAACCGCCTGCAGCATCTGGCCGTGGAGAAGTCGCGGCTTCATATTCCCCTGCTCATAGGCTTCGATGTGATCCACGGCTACAGGACAGCCTTTCCCGTGCCGCTGGCCATGGCTTCTTCATGGGACCCGGCCGTGGAAGAAGCAGCCCAACATCAGGCAGCCAGGGATGCTCGTGCCGCTGGAGTCCAGTGGACCTTCACGCCCATGGTCGATATTGCGCGTGATGCCCGCTGGGGCCGGATTGTGGAAGGCGCCGGTGAAGATCCTTATTTGGGTGCGGCGATGGCGGTAGCGCAGGTACGCGGTTTTCAGGGTGAATCCATTGGTCCCGACAGCGTTCTGGCCTGCGTCAAGCACTTTGCTGGTTACGGTGCGGCGGAAGGTGGCCGCGACTACGATGCCTCCAACATTCCCGAGTCTCTTTTCCGCAACGTCTACCTGGTGCCTTTCCATGCGGCAGAAAAGGCCGGAGCAGCTTCCTTCATGAGCGCCTACATGGATTTGAACGATGTACCCGCCACGGGCAATCGCTGGCTGCTGCACGACATTCTGCGCCAGGAATGGGGCTTCAAGGGATTCGTAGTCTCGGATGCGTTCGCAGTGGGCAATCTCCAGACGCATGGCTACGCCCGCGACCCTGAAGACGCCGCCTACAAAGCGGTCACCGCTGGCGTAGATATGGATATGGCCAGCCTGACCTATATTCACAACCTGCCCAAACTGGTAGCCTCCGGCAAGGTCACCGAGGCGGAATTGAACGCGGCAGTCCTACCGATTCTCGAAGCCAAGTATAAGTTGGGACTGTTCGACAATCCTTACGTGGATGAATCCAAGGTCGATGCCCAGCTCAGCAGTCCCGAGGGCCTCGCACTGGAGCGGAAGCTGGCTGCGCGCTCGATGGTGTTGCTGAAGAACGACAACCATACTCTGCCGTTGTCCACGAATTTGAAAAAGGTAGCTGTGATCGGAAGTCTGGCCGACTCCGCCAAGGACATTGAAGGTGGATGGACGGTGGAGGGCCTCTTTGGCGGCGCCAGCAAGAGTCGTCCGGTGACAATTCTGGCCGGACTGAAAAACAAACTGGGGGCAAACGTACAGGTCAACTACGTAGCCGGCGCAGCGCCCACGCGGGAATACCCCTCGATGATGGATGCCTTCACTGGTGCGAAAAATCCACCCCCTCCTACAGCAACAGAAGTGGCCGATTGGCTCGCGAAAGCCAAGGCTGCCGCTGCCGATTCAGACATGGTGATCGCCGTGCTCGGCGAAGCGTCCAACATGAGTGGCGAAGCAGCTTCGCGCGCCTCGCTGGACTTACCCGGCATTCAGGAACAGATGCTTGAGGTCGTGGCTTCGACTGGCAAGCCAGTGGTGCTGGTGTTGGAAAACGGACGCCCACTCGATATTCGCTGGGCTGCCGAGCATGTTCCCGCGATTCTTGAAGCCTGGTATCCCGGCACTGAGGGTGGCAACGCCGTGGCCGATGTGCTGTTCGGCGATGTGAATCCTGGCGGAAAACTGCCTGTAAGCTGGCCTCGCACGGCCGGACAAGAGCCTCTCTACTATAACCACAACCTAACCCATGAACCGGAAGATCGCCCCTCCTTTACTTCGCGCTATTGGGATCTTTCCACCAAGCCTCTCTTTCCGTTCGGTTATGGACTGAGTTACTCAACCTTCAAGTTTGCCAATCTGCATCTGAGCAAAGATCGTATCAACACGGAGCAGGCCACTGAAGTGCAGGTGGATGTGACCAATACCGGCACAGTCGCGGGCGACGCCGTTGCTCAGATCTACATTCATCAACGAGCCGGTTCCGCATCGCGGCCAGTGCGCCAACTCAAGGGCTTCCGCCGGATTGCCTTGAAGCCCGGCGAAACCCAGACGCTTCAGTTCTCACTGGGAAAGGATGAATTGAACTTCTGGAGCCCGCAAACTAAAGCCTGGTCCGTGGAGCCGGGCATCTTTGACGTATGGGCAGGGGACGACTCGACGGCGAGCCTTCATAGTGAGTTGGTGGTCACCGAATAGCCGTATCCGCTTAGCCAATCTTCAACGTACTGATATCGCGCATCAGTCAAAGCGCGCGATCTCGTCGCAATACCCGGCATGTTATGGAGACCTGGAGTTATGGAGATCAAACGCATCGGCTCGCAGCCGTCCGGTAAAGCGCCGGCAGACTGGTTTACTGGCACTGTCCGTATTGACCCGCTTTTTCAAGCACCCGACCCAGCACTTGTTGCTTGCGCCAGCGTCACTTTTGAGCCGGGGGCGCGTACTGCCTGGCATACGCATCCCCTTGGACAGACGTTGATTGTAACCGCAGGCTGCGGATGGGCCCAGCACGATGGCGGTGCGGTGGAAGAGATTCACCCTGGAGATGTTGTTTGGTTCGCACCCGGGGAAAAACATTGGCACGGGGCTACACCGGCCACGGCCATGACGCACATCGCAATTCAGGAACGATCAGGCGGCAAGGTTGTAGATTGGATGGAGCATGTCAGCGATGAGCAGTACAAGCGATGAATCCGCAGAGTTGGAAGAGTAGTTTCCGGATTGGGGGTGATATGGCCACATGCTCGGCTAATTGCGTCTTGCATCGTTCCTGTACTGTTTCTGCAAACGATACCGCTTAGATTGGATGATTAGTACACGGAAGATTGCATGGAATATATCCCGGCTGGATATATCTCAGAGTAACAAGCCCTGCTTTTCTCCCGAGGCTTCCAGCAGGATCGGCATCTAGCCCAATAGCCGGCATCTTGGAAATCGACGCATTCCCTACGCCGATCATGCCAGCAAATTCAAACTGACCTGCTGCCGAATCATCTATTGCATAGAGCACCGCGAACTGTAAACTTTGATCTGTATCCGAGCCTCCTAACTCAGGCCTCTCGCATGAAACCGAAACGTTCTTGAGGTTCCTCCTGTGCAAACACTCATGACCTCTTCGCCAAACCCGGCTCAAAACCAGATGCTCTCACCTGAGTATCGACCCCCGTCCACTGCTGAGCCAGAGATGAGCGCGCTCGCATTGCTGGGCGCAATCTGGCACGGCTGTTGGCGGCGTGACTGCTGGACACGCGCTTCCTTACTCCGTCTCATCTCGGTATTTGCCCTCGCTACCCTCTGTTCCTGGCTGGGCATCGTGCTTTCTCGTGAGTCGGAGGGAGTCGCCACGATCTGGCTCTCCAATGGACTGATCTTCGGCCTGTTCATTACGCAGCCAAAGGACCGGTGGCTGGCCTACTTCCTGGCCGGGCTCTCCGCGGACACCCTGGCCGACATGCTCTACGGCGATCCCTTCCGGCTCGCGATTGGAGTTTCGCTCGCCAACTCCGTCGAGGTTGTCGTCTCCTGCCTGTTGCTCACCCTCTGGTTCGGCTCGCCGCTGGATCTATCCAAGCGAAGGTCTCTCATCGGCTTTTTGCTCATCTCTGTTGTCGGGGCAACTGCGTTGACAAGCGCGCTCGGAGCTTGGTGGACGCTGCTGCTAGTACCAGGGCCGCCTTGGTGGCAGATGTTTCGTACCTGGTATCTGGGAGACATGCTGGGCATGGCCGTGTTAGCGCCGTTGATCATCATGGCGCAAAGGCCGGCGTTCTTTTCCATGTTCGAACGCAAACGCTTGCGGCACACGCTGCTTGTTCTTACCTACTCGATGATTGTCACTGCTCTGGTCTTGATGGATAGCAGCGACCCCCTGATTTTCTTCATGTTTCCGACCTTCTTACTGGTGGCATTTCTCCTGGGTCTACCGGGAACCGTGGTCAACATTTTCCTGTTCACCGTGATGGCCATCGGCTTTACCGTTAAAGGGCACGGCCCGTTGATGCTCATCGCCGGTGACCATATGCTGTTGCATCGAATCGTCATTGCGCAACTTTTTGCAGCCGTCGCGATTTTCACAATGTTCCCTGTCGCGGCGCTCCTGGAGGAAAAAGAGGAGCTCAAGAGATCGCTCGTCGCGAGTGAGACAAGATTTCGAAATCTTGCCCACATGGACGAGTTGACCGGGCTGCCTAATCGGCGTGCCTTCAATCTTCAACTCGAGAGTGCGTGGACAGATGCTTTTACTGGCGGCAAACAGTTGGGCCTTGTGATCCTCGACGCCGATCACTTTAAGCAGTACAACGACCACGTAGGTCATCTAGGCGGAGATGCATGCCTGCGTTCGATTGCCCAAGTGATCGCTGGCATCGTGGGAGCGGCCAAGGGGATCGCAGCGCGAATCGGCGGCGAGGAGTTCGCAGTAATCCTGCCCGACACCACCGAGATGCGCACCAGGGAGGTCGCGGAGGAGATTCGGTTAGGCGTCGTAGATCTAGCTTTGCTGCATCCGTCCAGCTCTTGCGGTGTGCAAACCGTCAGCCTCGGCGTCGCGGTTCGAGTGCCGCTTACCGGTCAAAATTCGATCGATCTGATGAAGCTAGCCGACCAGGCTCTATACTCGGCCAAACTCTCCGGACGAAATCAAGTGGTGTGCGGATAGAGTGATTCTCCCGACAATTGAGCCCTGGAGCCTGTGATGGCTGATACGCGAATAGGTTCGCGCGCTAACTCTTGCACTGCGGAAATGCGGTGATACGCAGCTTAGCCGCTGCATAGGGAATCAATTCGATCGTCTCCTCGGGCTGGTCACTGGTTACAGGACTTTCAGGGATGGCGTTGGCAGCTCCGTCTTCCGCGCGCCACGCCGTTAATTTTCGCGCCTTCACCTTGAGCCGTACTGGAGTACTTCGTGCCGAGAAGGGGCCTTCGCCGATTTCGGTTTCAACAACCTGGATGCTCTTCTCCGGTGATGTCGCATCGACGTTGAGCGCATAATTCCATGCATGAGTCGGGAAGATCTGCCAGTCAGCTGTCATGCCGCGGTCGCGTAACTTTACCCAGCTTTCGCCGATTCCATAGGAATAGACAATCGGTCCACGCTCGACTGCGATTGAATTATTGAACCAGCGGGAAATGCGAGATTTCATTGGGAATGCGATAACGACCCGATCGTTCGCCTTCCATGTACGCTCGATACGCGCAAACGATCCCGCCTCTGGCGCCGGCATCATCTCGCCATTGACGGTGATAGTCGTGCCTGCTGCCCACGCCGGGATTCTGAGTTGCAGAGGAAAGCTGATTGAGATCGCAGGCGTGATCGTAATACCAACTGTGCCTTTGAACGGATAACCTGTCTCCTCAACCACGTGGACGGAAACGCCTTGAAGCACCGTGTTCACTTCGCACGGCGCGTAGACGGCAGCAACCAATCCATCCTTCATCGTTTCCTGCGATGGACCGCGGTGTCCGGCGGAAAGCATGAACAAGCTATTTGTGAATTTCGGCCATCCCTGGTGATAGTTCGCCGTGCAGCATCCGAAGTTCGGCTCCAGGCCGAAGAGGTTTGATTCGGGACCATTGGTGGTCCAGGGTCTGCGATGCAGGCTGCACTCAACTTGATTCGGCTGCTGGTCATACTGATGCGCCCACATATCGTCGGTGAGCGTGCCAGGGAGAGCGTTGAAAGCAAGAACCTCAAGCCTGTCGCCGAGCAAAGGATCACCCAGGATAGCAAGAGAATGTTCCAGCGAAAACATGTATTCGACGACAGTGCAAAGCTCCGAACCTTGCGAAGGATCCAGGCCTGCGAGATGCTCATCGCAGGAAAACATGCCATTGGGCAGACCATGATATTTGTTCAGTTCTGAGATCATCTGCAATACCGCTGTTCGATCTGTCTCAGAACCCGAAACGAGCGACCAGACTGGCCCAGTCTTGATGGCTTGGCCATTATTGACTCCATGCGTTGAAAGCGCGAGGTCTTTTAGTCCCTGGCCTTCGCCGAGCTTCAGAGTCTCCTCTGTCATGCGCTTGGTGTACTTGAAGTCGGCGAATTGAGCCTGCCAATCGAAGCCTTGCCGATGTAGTATCTGCGCTAGATCGAGTAGATAGCCCGAGCCAGTGCGGTTATAGAGCCAGATGACGCTGAGCACTTCATCCTGCCAGCGAAATTTGCCCCAGTCACGTAGCGGCCGGCGGGGAAGCTCCTGCAACTGATAGCGAAAGTACTTATCCATAGCCGGAATGACGCGCGCATCGTTCGTCAGTTCTGCATACTGCGTGAGCACCTTGAGCATGACGATGCGCGGCCACCAGTCGTCGTTCGACGACGGCCCAATCATTCCACTTGCAGCCTGATGATCCAGAACCCAGTCGATATACTTTTGGGCTTTGGCCTTGAGGCGTGCATCGTCCAGCAGGTAGGCTAACGGCACAAGGCCATCGAGATAATACGGCCCCCGCTCCCACGATTCACCAGTTCCACCGAGCCAGCCGCTGTTTGGACCCACGTCTGGCCAAGTCTCATCAAGATGGCCGCTCATCCCTCGTGCCTGAATTTGAAGCTGACCTTGAAGCCAGCCGCGCGGGTGAATCGAACCCAGAGGAAGAATGCTAAAGACGCCCGAGGCAAGCGGCGCGCGATTTCTCACGATTGGCGTCGCTGCAGGAGTGGTTCGCTCAGATGCCGACATTGAATCGCCCGGACCGGCGAATAGATGGCCCACCGGCAATGCAGAGGCGATGCCCAGAGTGCTGAGCCCACCAAGAAAGTCGCGGCGGGTGGATGACAATTTCGCGTTGGAAGACAAGATAGGACTCCAGAGTCAGGCTTGAACCTATCCTAAACAATCGCCAATTTAAGCGCATGGTTTCTATGGCAGCTATTCGATGCGCAAGGCGCGTACCGGGTCGATAGAGGCCGCGCGCCGGGCCGGAATGAGGCCGGCAATGGCAGCCGTAAGCACCAGCACACCAACAGCGATGGCCATGACCGGCACATTCACGCTGGTGATCTCATAGAGCTGCGACTTGACGTATCGCACGCAGAAGATTGCTACCGGGATACCGATAGCGAGGCCGGCGATGGCCTGCAACATGGCGCCGCGCATGACCATTCCGATGACTTGGCTGCGCGCGGCTCCCAGCGCCATGCGGATGCCGATCTCCGGTGTGCGGCGGACTACGGTGTAAGCTGTGACACCGTAAAGGCCGATGGCGGCGAGCAGCAACGCAAGTAGGCCAAAGAGGGACGTGAGACGTGCGATGAGGCGCTCCTCGACAAAGCGGTCATCGATCTGCTGCTGGAAGGTCTGAAACTTCACGATAGTAAGGTTGGGATTGATGCTGGCCAGAGTATTACTTACCTTCTTTTCAAACCCGGCGATGGGACGTGCTGTCTGGATGACCAGTGCGCCTGCGTACATGGATTGATCTTTGTCGAGATGGTCATTGGGGTCGTTTGCGCTGCCTGCACGCTGCGTGAGCGGCAGAAAATACATCGCGTGGTCTTTCCAGTAGACGCTGGTGTAGGTGGTGTCTTCTACCACGCCGACGATCTCGTGCGCTCCATCCATCCCGGCATTATTGGGACCGGAGAAACCAAAATGATGGCCGATAGGACTGCGTTTACCGAAGAACTGCTTGACGAACTCTTGATTGACGACAGCGACGGGCGGTCCATTCATTGTGTCCTGCGGTTTGAACGCGCGACCCATGACGACATGGGTGCCGACGGAGTCGAAGTACTCTGGAGTGCCCTTCACCCAGGATGCGCCCTTGTTCAGGTCCGGCTCGCCTTGAATCTTTACGCCGGACCCCCAATTGTTCGCCTCCATTGGGGTGTAGGTAGAGAGGCCGACTTTGATAACACCGGGAATCGAGTGGAATTGATCGACGATGGTCTGGTAAAGAGGCTCGACCTCCGTGTTCTTGTAACCCGCTGCCTGAGGATTGATGTGGGCGATGTAGCGGTTCGTTGTATCCAGCTTCATGTCCACGTTCTCTGCCTTGTTCAGGCTCTGTGCAAAGAGGCCTGCGGCAACAAGCAGCACGAGCGAGAGCGCTGCCTGCAAGACAACCAGTGCGCGCTGCAGGAAGGATGCGCCGTGTGCGGTTGTACGCGCATTAGAACGTAGAGCCTCTGCTGGTTGCGTGCGTGCGGCCATCAGGGCTGGCGCAAGGCCAAAGAGGATGCCCGTAACCAGCGAGAGTGCAAAGGAAAAGCCAATGACCAGCACCGAAGGTGAAGCCGAGACCGGCATGTTGTGCTGATCGGGAAAAGCGAGTGCCAGCAGCGCGTGCGCTCCAAGATAGGAAACCGCGAGACCGAGCAGGCCGCCCATACCCGAGAGAAGAACGCTTTCCGTAAGAAGCTGGCGCACAATCCGGCTACGCTGTGCGCCCAGTGCTGCGCGGATGGAAAGCTCCGCACGGCGGCTCATGCCGCGCACCAGGAGCAGATTGGCGATATTGGCGCAGGCGACGAGAAGCACCATCGCGGCGATCCATTGCAGCAGCTGCAGGTGATCCTTGTAACCCTCCTGCATGTTCTGGATACCGCCGCCGCCAGGGGCGAGCACCACATGGGTGAGGGGAAGAGCCTGCTTGGCGCGCGGATCGGCAAATGTCTTGAGCGGCGCAAACTGCTGCTTGAGCAGCGTACTGGCTTTTGCCTGGAGGTTCGGAATGGAAGTTCCCGGCTTAACGCGACCGATGATGTAGGCCCACCGGCTGTCGGGCTCGATGAAGTACGGTGCGCCAATAACTTGATCCATCAAATTCATGGGTAGGAAGTACTTGGGAGGGTTGGTATCGATACGGTCTCCGTAGAATCCCTTCGGCGCAATACCAATGATTGTGGCTGACTTGGTATTGATGTAAAACGCACTTCCCACAACGCTCGGATCGCCTGCATAATCCTGCTGCCATGCGTCATAGCTCATCACGGCGGTAACAGGCGCGCCCTTCTGGTCGTCGCCATCCACAAAGAGCCGGCCCGCCGCGGGCGAAAGACCAAAGACGCGGAAGTAGTTGCCGGAGACAAAGGTTCCCATGACCGATTTGGCAGCGGTCTGGGGTCCGGCGCGGCGAACAGTAATAGGCCGCCAGGCGTAGCCGGACTCCATTGCGGCCAACTCTTCGAATTCCGGCATGTTCTTCTTGAACATGTAATAGGTGTCTGTGGCAAAGAGCGAATAGTCCCCTTTATCGTTCCAGCCGCTGTTGACGCAGCATTCGTCTTTATCGCCAAGGCGGATGAGGGTTTTGGGATCTACCACCGGCAGGTTATGCATCAGAATGGCATTGACCAGTGTGAAGATGGCCGAGTTGGCGCCGATGCCGAGCGCGAGCGTGAGCAGCACGGTCACGGTAAACCCCGGCGTCATCCGCAATTGGCGGAATGCATAACCCAAGTCTTGCAGTAAAACCCTCATCGCCTAACCTCCACACACACTTCGCCTTACACGCAATGAAAGCATTTTACGTGCCACAGGGAGTCTGCGGTAGCCGCTTATTTCAAACAGGTTAGCGATCTTAAAATCGCCGGACGGTGTTCACAATTGAGAGGGTGTGTTCAAAATCGGACGCTTTGTGACAGGCATTTGCAAGGCTTTGCGATGGCGGATCCATCGGTTAGTGAAACCACCAAAGTCAGCGGCTAAATTTTGCATCGGAGATTGCTCATTGGAATAGCCGGCCGGGGTGAGTCTTCGCGATGGGCGAGCGGGCAGCGTCGGCCGGGATCGTGCAGGGCCTCCACAACGAGGATTTTGAGTTGACCAAGCTCGACGGTAAGCGAACGTACGACTTACTCTTTTCAACTTCTAGATCCGAAGTTCGTCAAGTTCCAGTTCCAGGTCTCCACAATCAACGAAGGCTACGATGCCGCCGAGTACTTTACCAAATACCCGGGTCGCTTCATTTCGATGCATGTCCAGGGTTGGTCGGCAACAACTCGCAAGATAGCGCCAGTAGGCCAAGACACTCTTGATTGGGAAAGAATATTTACAGCAGCAAAGACTGGTGGCATCAAGAACTATTTCGTGGAGATGGACTTGCCGTTGATGAAAGCCAGCGTTCCCTACCTTCGCCATTTGCAGGTCGGATAAAAAGCCAATCATCATTTTCGGGAGATCTTCCACTGATCCGGGAGACCTTGGCGGGTACTCCCGGAAAAGCGCAAAGAAGACTACTTGGCGTGAATCTCGAACGAGTCTCTGACTTCCCACTCAGGTTTTTCTGCCGTTGCATCTTTCAGCCGATACATCTTGGCCGACAGGGTATCTCCATTTAAGACAAACTCGACGAAGTGATAGTTGGGAAAATCCTTGTTCTGGTACAGGTCTTCAGGCTTGCGTTCCACATCGACCGGCGAAGCCGCTCCTCCACCAGCCACGAGATAAGTCACGTCACCTCGCGAGAACCGTTCGTAGTTGTGAATGTGGCCGGCACTGACGATGATCTTCGCTTTCATCTTGGGCGCCAAAGCCTCCAGGTCATCACGTAGTGCGATTTCGTTTGGTCTCGGATTGTGACTGACGTTGATCCTGGTTTGGAAATCTGCCACCGGTGGATGGTGCAGACTGATGACTACAAACCGCGTTGACTTAGGCAGGTGTGTGAGTTGATCGTTCAGCCATCGCGCCTGATCGCTGCCTGGCATGAGCGAAGTATCGCTGTCCAGCGCAATGGTGTAGAGTTCGTTGCCCAGTTCGACCGAATACCACCGCCTTCCGCGCATCTCAGGGAAGGCGTTCCACCAGTGCTCGAGGGCCTGCTGCGGATCGCCATGAAACTCGTGATTGCCAAGTGCCGGATAGACGTGCAATTTTTCGCTTCTCCACACTTCGGTCTCGGTCCTATACACTTCATAGTCGTTCACGACATCTCCGCTATAAGGCACGTCTCCATTCATCAGGATCGCGCCTGGATGTTCTTCGGCAATCTTCTCAACCAGAAGCTTTCTCACGCGCGGATTGGTCACTTTAGTGTTTGATGGGTCGGTAAATCTCTGATCTCCGTACGCGATTACCTTGGGATGCTCTCCGACCTCCGACTGTGCTACACGAAAGCTCGGGCCTGGCTTGCTGATGAGAGAGGACGTCGACAGGTCCTCGGGACCCGGGCCCTTGCGCTTCGATTCTTTCTCTTGAGCGGAAAGTACAACCGAAGCCAATAAGATCGTGGCGGCAAGATAACGATTGATTTGCATTGAATCCTCCGAGGCTTCAAATGGGTTGTGGATGAAGGGTTCGCGAGAGCTCTTTACGCGCTGGCTCAGATCACACCATCATTAGACCGTATATAGATGAAAGTCTCCTTAAGATGCGCTCTCCATTCATATTTCATGGCCATAATGAGCGTACACTTGGCGGCTTCATCAAAATCTGTTGAATCCGAGCGTCTTAAGCCTCTCTGACTTTGAAGGCGGAAAGCTCGAATACGAGGTACGTCTGAGCATAGATGGCAGCATCCTCGAAGTGGAAGAACAGGTGTCGATGGACAAGCTGCCCGCGCCGGTCAAAGAGGGACTGCTTGCCAAGGCCGGTAAAGGAACAGTCCGAAAAGTTGAGTCACTGACCAAACATGGAGCGATTGTCGCCTATGAAGCGCAAGTCTACACTGCGGGCAAACACTCCGAAGTACGGGTTGGGCCGGATGGAAAGCCTCTGAATCACGAAGAGTAAATATGCAGTGCAATTCGATCCGCGTCGAATTTCACGCGTCGATTGTAGCAACGTACGCCGGCAGCGAGATGCGAAAGCTGGAGCCTTCGCCAACCTTGCTTGTGACTGTGATGGATCCCTGGTGCTGTTCCACGATCCATTTCGCTAAAGAGAGCCCGAGGCCGGACCCTGCCTGCGGGCTTTCCTGCGATTGCTGGGCGCGGTAGAAACGTTCAAAGATACGCGATTGTTCGTGTTCGGCGATTCCGATTCCGCTGTCTGTAACGGAGATACAAACTACGTTCCGATTTTCGCTAACACTCAGTTGAATCCAACCTCCCGACTGAGTGTAGCGGCAGGCGTTGTCGATCAACATGCGCATTGCCCGTTTAAGCGCCTCTACATCGCCAAGTACCCAGATGGGCCTAACTGTCTCCGCTATTTGAAGCTGCAGCGAAAGACGTTCGGCCGTTAACGCCCATTCCTGCGCAGCCTTCGAAACCAGTGATGTTATCTCAACAGGTTGTAGCTCCGGCTCTGCGATCCCAGCATCGTATCGGGCAAGCGCCAACAAGTTTTCGATAAGTGCTGTTGTCCGGACCGTGTCAGCCTGCACTTCCTCGAGAACAGCGCGGTACTGATCGGCGCTGCGTGGAAAGCACAACGCAATCTCTACCCTGGTTCGGATCAGCGAGAGTGGCGTGCGAAGCTCATGCGACGAGTTGGCGGTAAGCGTGCGCACACTGCGAAATGCCGTGTCGATGCGTTCCAGCATTTGATTGAGAGTCTCAGAAAGAAGAGATAGTTCATCATGCGTATCAAAAGTCGGCAGGCGCGTCGCCAGATTGCGATCGTTGATGCGCCGTACATCCTTGACGATGGATGCAATTGGATTAAGCGCCTTCCTGCTCAAAAAATGCCCGACAACCCCGGCAATGACAAGCACAATCGGAACCAACAGCCAGATATCGCGACCGAAACGGTTGAGTATCAAAACAGAGCTATCGGCCGAGATAGCCATGTAGACCCAATACCTGCGACCGCCAGCTTGTGCCTCGCGAGAATATGTACGCAGACTGTGCGGACTCACAGCGACAAATGGAATCAGTTTTCCTGGACTTGACGGCAATGGCGGAATGGGTCTGGCGATTCCACCTCGGCTGGAGTAGTAGAGCCAGTTACCACTTTGATCGAGGATTTGAAGCCATTTTCCTTCATCCTTAACTCGATATTCCCGCATTAGCTCTGCGCGAAGAGTCTCCAGAGATGCTTCTGGACCATGAGAGCCGAGAAAGTTCTCGACGTCATCGGTTCGCTCATCTAACTCGTGCAGCAATAAAGAGTCGAGGCTTCTTTGCAACAGAAACCAGGAGGCTACACCGAGCAAGAGCCCGGCGGTCGCAAAGAAACAGAAATACCAAAGAGTAAGACGCGTTCGGATCGAGAGCGACCTCAAGCGTGCTCTCCACTGGTCTCTGAAGTTTCGTTATGCTTGATTCCGATCATGTAGCCGACTCCCTTGACCGTATGCACCAGCTTCCTCTCGGAAGGAAGGTCCACCTTTTTGCGAAGAAGGCTGATGAAGGAATCAAGGGCGCTTCTACTGACCGCGGAATCATTGCCCCATATAGTTTCAAGAAGAGTCAGCCGTGAAACAGTGCGTCCCGCTTGACGAGTCAGGCAGTCAAGCAGCGCAAACTCCGTGCGGGTCAAATCCAGAACATGACTAGCTCGGGTTGATGTGTGACGAAGCAGGTTCACGACGAGAGTATCTACGGTGACCGTGCCGCTCGGTCCAGCTGCTTGCGCTCGACCCAAGGACTGGATGCGCGCTAACAACTCCGGAAAGGAGAATGGCTTGGTAAGGTAGTCGTCCGCGCCTGCTTCTAGTCCGTCGATTACTTCTCCTTCCGAATCACAGGCCGTGAGCATCAAGACCGAGGCTGGATTCTCGCTTTGCCGCAGTTCCCGCATGACCTCCCAGCCATCCATTTTCGGCATCCTGAGGTCAAGAAGAATCACATCGAAAACGTGTTCTTGCGCCAGGTCGAGACCATCCAATCCATCTCGAGCCGTGATGACGCTATGGCCGTGTTCCCTCAATCCGTCACGCAGCAGCTCAAGCATCTGCGGTTCGTCTTCAACGACGAGTACTCTCATATAGATCCGATCTCAAGACCGCCAGGTTTCGCTCTACGTCAACTCTTCGACAATCCCGTCACGCCAGAATAGTCGCTTGGGCGCGGCGGAAACCGGATACAGCTCTATCTCTAGATTCTTTCATCCGATGATTAACTGACATTTAAGACAGACTTCTAACGTGACCCTATGTTCCAAAGCTGTAGGACGACGGCAACATTTAGGAGCCGTCCTCCAGGGACGAGGAGCGCCATGTACAAACTGCAATCGCTTATTACCCTCATTCTTCTATGCTTATTCGCAATTTCCTCAGCGCTTGGCCAGTCCAGCAAGGGTATTGTCACTGGCAACGTCAAGGATGTGCAAGCCGCTACTTTGCCCGGAGCCACCGTTGAATTGCAACCCGGAGGGAGACGAGCGACCTCCGACGGGCAGGGCGCGTTCACAATCTCCGATGTTACATCAGGTACGTATACGGTAACGGTTTCCTATGTAGGATTTACCGCATATAGCGGCAGCGTGACCGTCGTAGGCGGCCAGACCGCTCGCATTGACGCTGTGCTTAAGGTTGCAGGCAGAAACGATGAGGTCATCGTCACCGACGAGCGTCCACGTGGCGAAGCGGAAGCGATCAACCGCACCCGCGCCGCCGAAAATATTCTCCAGGTCCTCCCTTCTGAAGTAATTACCTCTCTGCCCAATGCCAATATCGCAGACGCGCTTGGGCGCATGCCCTCCGTCACCATTGAGCGTGATGAGGGTGAAGGCAAATATGTACAGATTCGTGGTACGGAACCGCGCCTGAGCAACACAATGGTGGATGGCGTGACCATCCCGTCACCGGAATCCGGCGTTCGGCAGATCAAGCTGGACACCATCGCATCTGACCTCGTCGATTCAGTAGAGATCAACAAAACACTGCAGGCCAATATCGACGCCGATGGCATCGGTGGCTCTGTCAATCTGGTGACCAAGACCGCTTCTGAAACCCCGACCCTCGTGCTCTACGGTGTCGGAGGACATACGCCGATCATCGGCGGCCGTACTGTAGAGCAGGGCGGTGGCACAATCGGCCGGCGTTTCCTGGCAGATAAGAAGTTGGGAGTGCTGATAGGGGGCACCTACGATTACAACGGTCGCGGCATCAACGATCTCGAGCCCGTGCCGACCACCAGCAGCCTGACCCCGCACTACGACAGCATGGATTTCCGCGACTACATCTATAACCGAACCCGCTGGGGCGCGACCGGGAGCGTTGACTACAAGCTGAATGAAGGCTCCAGCATTGGAGCACGGTTCCTCTTTTCCACCTTCCGCAACTGGGGGAACAAATGGGTCTTCACCCTCAATGACGGCGACTTGCCCCAGTACAGCCAAGATTGGCGACGTCCCAACCTGGCCATCGGTAGCCTCTCTCTCAAGGGCGACCACCTGTTCAACTTGAATACCATCAAATGGACGGTCGCCGTCTCTCGCTCTCGATCTCTCAGTGGCAGCGGAGGCGCCAACTATCAATGGATCGGTGACTCGAATATCAACTGTGTCAATGATCAGAGCCGAGCCAAAAGCGTCTATCGTCCCGGCTGGGGAACAGGCTGCTTCGGCTCCGGAACCGACAATGCCTTCGACAAGAACAACTACGGCCTAATCGAGTATGATCCGCCGACCTTCGGCCAGGGCGTACAACTTAACTTACAGGCCGCCGGCTCCTACGCGCGTCTCTATCATGTAGGCCATCGCTATGGAACCTTCGAGTTTGGAGCCAAGATCCGCAATGGCCACAAATTCGACGACACCTACAATGAAGCCTATCTCGCCCCAGACCAATCGGGACAGTCGACATCTGTGGCCGCACATCCGGAGTGGAATAGCAACTTCTCCGATCCCGACTACTACGACGGCACATACGGCAAGTACCCCGCAGTTACCGATTTTGCCAAGATCAAAGTCTTCGCATTGACCACGGGCGGGTTCACTTTGAATGGTGGCCCGGGGGTAAACAACAACAACTTCGATCTCATCGAGCGTGTCACCGCCGGCTACCTGATGAATACGATCGAGCTTGCCAGCCGCGTCCGGTTGGTCACCGGTCTCCGCTTCGAAGCGACCCATCTGGATACAACCAGCTTTGCTGAAAGCACCGGCACATTAAGCTTCAAGGCTGGTGGCGATTACCTGGATGTACTTCCCAGCGCCTCCCTCCGGTTCGCCCTCGACAAAGATTCTGATCTGCGCCTGGTCTACGGCCGAGGCTTGTCGCGCCCCGATCCTCAGGACGTCACGGCCGTCGTCGGTAAGATCGTTAACACCCAGACGCCGCAGACTGTTAGCGTCGGAAACCCAAACCTGAAAGCTGAACACGCCAATAACTACGATGTTCTCTATGAGCGCTATCTCAATCCGCTCGGCCTCATCCAGGCCGGTTACTTCTACAAAGATCTATCGGACCCGATCGTCACCCTACAGAATCTCACTAGCACCTCAGTCTACAATCCTGGCATATTGACGCTCGTAACTCAGCCCGTCAATGCTGGAAGCGCTCACGTGCAAGGTGTCGAGTTCGGCTACCAGCAGCGTCTTTCCTTTCTTCCTTCTGTGTTAGGCGGCGCCGGTATCTCCGCTAACTACAGCTACACTAATTCCCAGGCTAAAGGTGTCGATCCTCTGCGGACCGACAGCCCGGCGCTTCTTCGTCAGGCCCCCAACACCTGGAATATAAGTCCAACGTATGACACTCGGAAGTTTTCCATGCGTATCGGCATGACCTACAACGACAAGATGATCTATCAGTATAACTACGAGAACCTCGCCTACGCTACAGATTCAAACGGAAATCCGATCATCGTCAACGGCGTGCAGCAGACCGTGCCCAATCCGCAGGTAGGCGGCACTGCAGGACCGAACGGCGATAACTATCTCTACGCTCACTACCAGTTCGATACCCAGGCGAGTTATACACTGCCCAAGGGTTTTCAGGTCTACGCCTATGGACTCAATCTCAACAACGAAGTCTTCGGCTTTTACAATGGAAGCCCACAGTATGTTGTCCAGCGCGAGTACTACCATCCAACCTACGCCGGAGGCATCCGTTGGACCCTTTCCAGAGAGAAATAATCCAGAGCTACCCTTTCAATCAAGCACAAAGAATTGGGAGTCCTATTCGAATGAGATCAATGTCGCTCGTCCTGCTCTGCTCGCTAGGAGTAGCTTCTGTAGCTGCGGCGCAGAGTGCCGCTCCTCTGACGCTCACCAAGTCCATTGCACTTAAATCCGTGGTCGGACGATTCGATCACTTCGCCTTCGATTCTGCGATCGATCGGCTCTTCGTCGCTGCCACAGGAAATCATTCAGTGGAAATCGTGAATATTAACGATGGCGAAGTTACAGAGCGAATCACCGGCCTGGGTAAACCCCATGGACTCGCCTGGATCGACGGCAAGCTCTTTGTTGCCGATGGCACGTTGGCCGCCCTCAAAATCTACTCTGGATCGCCATTGAAACTCGTCGCCTCACTGCCTCTCTCCGACGATGCCGACGATATGGTCTACGATCCAAGTACCAAGCTGCTCTACGTCGGCCACGGCGGCAGCAGCGCGGCCGTCCCAGGACGGATTGCAGTGGTGAATGCAGAAAACAACACGCTGGTTGCCAACTTGCCCACATCGGCTCATCCTGAAGCTCTGGAGATTGATCCCGCAGGCAAACGCATCTTCGCGAACATTGCAGACTCAGGCGAGATAGCCGTGATCGACGGGACAACGCACACGATCGCAACCACATGGAAATTAGCCCGCGCCAAAGACAACGTTCCTCTGGCCTACGACGCAGAGGATCACGCCCTGATCGTCGGATGCCGTACACCTCCACGCGCCGTTTCGCTCAACTCTATCTCCGGCAAAGAGATCAGCGATCTGCCATCGGCTGCGGGCGCTGACGATCTCTTCTACGAGCCTTCGTCTCATCGCGCATATCTGATCACCGGCACCGGAACCATCGACGTCTACCAAGTCGCGCCGGACAAATCGCTGAAGTCTCTGGGTTCAGTCAAGACCGGTCCCGGCGCAAAGACGGGCTTGCTCGTGCCGTCGATGCACTCACTCTTTGTAGCCGTTCCCTCAGATGGTGCGACAAGTGCGCAAATCCGCATCTACAACACCGCGCCGTGATCTTTGTCATCTAATTTGAATGCTAATCAGGACTCGTTCGTTTCAGTCCCATTTTTCCGCATCTAAGCCGTAGAGGTGAATTGGGATGCGGGAAAGAATCGTCCTGGCGCTCGTGTTAATCGGGCTCTTCGCATATGTAACCGGTTGCAAGAAACAAGTCGATCACGCGGAATTCATATCCGCGATCAACAAGTCTTTCGTCGGGCGGCACGAATGCGTCTGGCCCGAACCGGTCAAGCTGCCTGCCCAGGTCGACCCCTCCAAAGACGAAAGGATCCGCGCCTTCGATGCGCTCACCGATGCCGGCCTTCTCCTTCGTGGGTCTGAGGCAAAAAAGCGCCTTCTCGTCGGCTCCAAGATCAATATCTACGACCTCTCCGACAAGGGACACTCCTCCTGGACTCCCGAAGCCAACCAGCCCGGTTACGGCAACTTCTGCTTCGGCCACTTCAACGCCACCGCCATCGAGAACGCCACCCCCAACGACTCCGCGAACCCCACGCAATACACGGTCAATTACCGTTACGAAGTTTTAGGCATCCCCGAATGGGTCCGCACACCCGAATCGATGAGGGCCTTTCCTAAGCTTGCTGCCGACACATCCATCCAGTCGGCTACCGCCACCCTGTCCAAAGGAACGAACGGTGGCTGGGCAGTCGATTCTCCCCACTCCGCGCAATAGCCGATGGAGAGTCAATCCCGGGTGACCGGCAGGAAGCAACCTCTCAATTTTGGGTAAGTTCCTGTTTGTCCAATGTCCTCCCGAAACTCGCGGTTGAACGAGTCTGGATGAGTGCCTCGGCTTAGTGTGTTAGTTGAGAAAGATTGCCCAGCATCGAAGAATCATTGTCGAAGTCGCATGATAAATGCGGGCTGCGGGTCCCAGTCCCGCATCCAGAGCGCCATTGGGCTGCGGTTTGTTCGGGAATTTGCCACCGGACTATTGGATTGAGATTCGATCCTGGAATACCCATTCCCGTTGAATTCTGGTCTATAACTCCGTCAGGTCCACCACTGCAACCGAAATACCGATGACTTCTCTTGCCTCGTCAAAAACCGGTTGATAGGACAACAGGATTCTTCGGTCTGCGTAGTCTGGATTATTCGCCGGTTTGGGCGCTTCTACCTTCGGGATCGCTTCACCGTTCAAGGCGCGATGAAGGTATGGCTCGATGATCGGAAAGACAGTGGGAATCACTTCATCCACTGTCCTTCCAAGGTGGGCCTCTACCGGAGCCCCATTCATCTCGGCAAGCCTTCGATTGAGACTTATGTAGCGAAAATTCTTGTCAAGGAAACACAGGCCCATGGGAGCCCCATCGTAGATGGCCTCTAACTGTGCAAGGCGTTGTGCAGGCATTGCGTCCAAGCCGAAGGCTGCCGTACTGATGGCTGGGGCAGAAAATCGGGCGGACGGTATCCGTGGCTCGGCCACCATCATATCCGGGATGTACTCCGCGGGCAGAGGCCGCCCGAAAAGCCAGCCTTGACCGAACTGGCACCCGAGCCGGAGAAGCATATCCGCCTGTTCCTCCGTCTCGACGCCTTCTGCCACCGTCATCATGTCAAGGCTATGTCCCAGGCCCACTACCGCTGCCACGATCTTGCGGCTCTCACGCTCGTAGGGCAGGGATTCCACAAAGCTGCGATCTATCTTCAACTTACTGAACGGCAACGCCCGAAGATGCCGCAGGCTCGAATATCCAGTGCCGAAGTCGTCCAGTGCCAACTGGCAGCCCATCTCCCGGAGCTCGATCGCTATCTTTCGAGCACGCTCCAGGTTGTTGACCAGGGCGCTTTCGGTAATCTCCACGGTCAGTTGCTTCAGCGGGAATCCATAGTCCTCAGCGGCATCTCGAATCTGGCGAGGCAGACTGAGATAGTGCAACTGAATGGGCGAAATATTGACGGCCAGGAAAAGCGGCTCGGGTAACAAAGCCGTCGAGAAAAAGGCCTTGGTCAGAATCTGATGAGTAAGCTGCCCGATGAGCCCGTTTTCTTCTGCGATCGGGATAAAGTTCTGCGGCAGGACCAATCCGTGTTCAGGGTGCTCCCAGCGTGCCAGTACCTCAAGACCGGCCAAGCGGCCGGTGCGCAATTCGACGATCGGCTGAAAGCACGGGACGATCGCTTCACTTTCAATCGCCCGTTGAACGTCTATGAGACTGACCCTTATCGTATTATCCGGTTGTTTCGGCGTGGATGATTGCATGATAGATTCCGTGATCGAGTGAGGTTGTGCCAAGCAATATTCGCGGTTGATGATCGATCGAGGCCACAACGCGATTGCCTGGAGCCCAAAATCATCCGGCGCCCAGTACCGGCCAGAAGATACTGGGCAGCCGGATTCGAAAGACAACTAACTCCCGATGAGATCGAGCTTTTCGGAAGGGATCCTCCGAATTGCCGCAGCGTCAAGCTTCAAATGGGCAGTTACCATCTCTGGCGGCAACCGGCGAATCCAGTTGTTGAGCGAGAAGTCCATGAACCGGTCGGCTTTGAACATCTCAAGAAAAACCAGATCCGTATCTCCCAGGTTTTGCACGTAATGGCCGGCCATCTTCGGCACAAAGCCGACGTCGTTGGCGTTGAAGTCCATCGTCCGCGCGCGGCCATCCGGCATGAACACGGACATACGCCCCTTGCCGGCCATGTAGAACTGCCACTCCGAGGCATTCGGGTGCCAGTGCAGTTCCCGCAATCCGCCCGGCTTGATGGTCACTAAGCCGACGGCAATATTCTTCGAAGCGGTGAAGTTCGTCGAGTCTGCTACGCGAACCTCGCCTCCAGCCGTCTTCTTCGTAGGCGCCATCGATTCCAGATGAAATGTGTACCGGTACGGAGACTCCACGCTTCTTCCACCGATCGCTGCACGATCCTGCGCCAGCGATGGAGGGATGGTTCCTGGGAAGATATACAGCTCCTCCTTGGGTAGCTTGGCCAGCGCGCCTGAATCCAGATTGAAGTTCTGCGACAAAACGGGATCAGGCGTGTGCGCTACCCATTCGGAGATCAGGAATGTATTGTCCTCGGAGAACATGCCCTCGTCGAAGACCAGCAGGAACTCGCAGCCATCGGGACCGAGGCCTTGTATCGAATGCGGAAATCCCGCTGGAAAGTACCACAAATCGCCTTTGGAGATATCGTCGATGAACATCGTCCCATCCGGGTTCATCACCGTGATACGGGCGTTTCCGTAGAGCATGATGGCCCATTCATCCGCCGTGTGCCAGTGCAGTTCGCGATAGCTGCCGGCCGTAAGCCGCATGTTGACGCCGGAAAGGTCGGTGGAAGAAGGCAGCTCTCGCTGCGTGACCTGATGAGTCCATCCGCCCTCCTCGATGCGCTTGTGGACAAGATCGAAGGAGTACCAGATGGGGCCTATGTCGCCGCGATCGGTTGGGGGTGGAATGTTGGAGTTCGGGTTCTCGCCGAGCAGTACCTTATTCTCCTGCCCGGGATTGCTGAAAGAGTGGTCGCCCAATGCTTTGCGCGTGTCTTCCCGCTCTTGCGCGTGTGCGGTTAGTCCGGCAATTGCCCCGAGAGCGAGCGCCGCGGAGCCCACGCCAAGAAAATTTCTTCTCGTAACGCCTTCCAAAATTGGCGATTCTCCTATTGCGTTGTTCATCATTCATCCTTCCTGTTTCTTGTTTGAAATACGCATCCCCATTTATGGGTGTTGCCGGCCCTCCCAGCCTCCACCGAGCGCTTTGACCAGCACTACGGTGGCAACCAGTCTTTGGCCGCTGACTTGAACTTCAGATTGCTCGTTGTCGAGCAGAGTTTGTTCCGAATTGACGACGTTCAGATAACTCACCAGGCCTGCGTTGTAGCGATTCGTCGCAATCCGTTCCTGGTCGCGCGCGCTGGCAACGGCACTTGCCGAGTCTTGCTCCTGGCTGGTGAGAAAGTGAAGGGCGGCGAGCTGATCCTCTACCTGTTGATACGCGGTCAGCACTGTCTTTTCGTACTGCGAAACAGAAGCCTGATAGCCAGCGCGTGCCTGATCGAGGTTGGCGCGGAGGCGGCCGCCGGTGAAGATAGGCGCGGCCGCTGAGGCTCCAAGAGAGGCGATGGTATTTTGCCAATTCACGATGGCGGCAGGATTCGCACTTTCATATCCCGCAAAGCCCGTTAGCGACAACTGCGGAAAATAGGCTGCCTTTGCCACGCCTATCTGTGCACTGGCTGAAGCCATGGATCGCTCGGCGGCAACAATATCGGGCCGGCGCTCGAGCAACTGCGATGGAATTCCGGCGGGGATGCTTGGCGGAGCCTCCAACTTTGTATCGACGGCGATGTGGAAGCCTTCCGGCGTACGGCCCAGCAGCTCCGCGATCGCGTGCTCCAGTTGATCGCGCTGAATGTGCTGCGCGTCTCTCTGGCTGCGCACCTGATCTAGAAGCGTCTCCGCCTGCTTTACGTCCAGTTCGCTCACCAGTCCGTGCTGAAACCGGTTGTTTGCGATTTGATAACCTTGCTGCAAAGCGGTGACAGTCGCGTCGTAGATCGCGAGCTGTGCATCTGCTGCGCGCAGGCTGTAGTAATCGACGGCCACGGAAGCGCCTACAGAGAGCCGTACAAAGCGCAGATCTGCATCCGACGCTTGCGCCGTGGCGTTTGCTGACTGAACCATGCGCCGGATCTTTCCCCATGCATCGATTTCGTAGTTCAGCGTTAGAGGCAGCAGCAGGTCGTTGTAGGTGGCGGCCAGGCCGTTCGTGTTGCCGTTGTTCGGGCGCTGCTGTGCCTCGCGGGTACGTGAGAACGAGAGATCCGCGCCGATGGTTGGAAGCTGCTGGGAGTGTACCGAGCGCGCCATAGCGTTTGCCTCGTCGACATGCGCTACGGCAATGCGGATGTCGCGATTCGCATCCACGGCCTGGTCTTCCAGATTGTCGAGAACCGGATCATGGAAAACGGTCCACCAGTTGGACCACGCAATGTCTGATGAAGTTTTCAAAGCAGCTTGCGATTGGGGCTCCTCAAACGCCGGCGCGGTCGCAACGGGAGGACGATGGTAATTGGGTCCCACAGTGCAGCCGGCAAGCAGGCCGATGCAGGCCGATGCAAAGAGATAAGCGATTTTTGTTGTGCGTCTCATACTCGATCCCTCTTGTTCTCACTTCGATTGCGCGTCGGTGTTGCGCTGCACCGCAGCAGGCATACCATCGACGAGAAAGTCTGGCGGGTTGGCAACGATCTCGTCCTGCGGCGTGATCCCGCTGGTGATCTCCATCGTTCCGCCAAGGTCTTTGCCCACCACCACCTTGCGCAGTTCGATCTGCTGTTTGCCGTTGACCACGGCCACCTGCGGACCGGCTGCCTGAAAGAGGATCGTGCCCGAGGGGACGATGAGCGGATGAACCGCGGAATGCAAAGAGAAGTGAACTTCCGCATAGGCTCCGGGCATGAGCTTGCCCGCCGGATTGGGTACGTCTACTTCGACAAGCAGCGTTCGCGACTGGAGATTGATGGCATGATCGCTGCGCGTCACCGTGCCTGTGAACATCTGTCCGGGAAGAGCGGTCAAGCCGACGTTGACTTTCAGTCCGTTCTGGATTTGTTGACTGTATGCCTCCGGCACGGAGACAAAGATACGCATCATGCCAATTCTGGACACGCGAAATAGCTCTGTTCCGGTACCGCCGTTGCCGGCGTTGACCAGATCGCCAATGTCGGTGTGGCGCTCAGTGATTACGCCGTCGAATGGGGCGACGATCTTCTCGTAGCGCTGCTCCTGCTCCAGCCATGCAACCTGAGCCGTCGCGGATTGCACATTGGCGCGTTGTACTGATTGGTTTTGCAGGTTCTGATCGAGCTCCTGTTGCGAGACGGAGTTGCTTCCGATCAGATCCTGATAGCGTTTGGTGGTAGTGTCGGCCAGGGAGAGCGTGGCGCGCGCCTGGTTAAGTGACGCGCGAGCCTGCACCAGTTGCTGATCGACCTGCGGCGAATCAATCACAGCAAGAAGCTGGCCGGTTTGCACATGCTGTCCGATGTCGGTGAACCACTTCGCCACATATCCATTGACACGAGCGTAGACGGGCGATTCATCGAAGGCCTGGAGCATTGCGGGCAGCACCAGGTCTTGGCTAGCGTCTCCGGGCGCGGCGTGAAAGACCGCGGCCGGCTGAGCCGCGGAAGCCTGTGTCTGCGCCGCCAGAACCTTCGCGGTGTGTGTGCGAGCCACCACGGTCACGAGTCCGCCTGCACACAATGCTGCAGGGATGATAAGAAATGCGAGCAGCCTTGCGCGGTTATTCCTTGTGCACATCTTCGGTATTTCAATCGATGAGTGATTCATGTTTTCCTCACGAGAGTTGCGAGTTGCCTGCCGTCAGGCCGTTGGTTTGTTTCGAGCTGCGCATCGTGGCAAACACGGTGGGCACGAAGAACAAAGTTGCCATCGTTGCGAAAAGCAGGCCACCGATCACGGCGCGCCCCAGCGGCGCATTCTGCTCTCCGCCTTCGCCGAGGCCAAGCGCCATCGGTACCATGCCGATCATCATCGCGGTAGCAGTCATCAATACGGGACGAAGCCGCGTTGCGCCGGCTTCCAGCGCCGCGCGGATCGCATCTTTGGTCTCGCTGAAGCGTTGATTGGCGAAGCTGATGATCAGGATGCTGTTGGCAGTCGCCACGCCCACACTCATGATTGCCCCCATCAGCGCGGGAATGCTGAGCGGCGTGCGTGTCAGAAATAGCATCCAGCAGATGCCGGACAGAGCTCCGGGCAGTGCCGTGATGATGATGAAAGCCTCGCTCCATGATTGGAAGTTAACAACCAGGAGCAGATACGCCAGGGCCACCGCAAAGGCGAGACCGCCGAGAAGCCCGATAAAGGATGACTGCATGGTGGACACCTGGCCGCGCGTCACAATGTGGCTTCCGCGCGGCAGTTGCTTCGTGGCTTGCTGCGTGATTTTGGTAATGTCGCTTGCCACGGAACCAAGATCGCGGCCCTCTGCAGTGGCAAAGATATCGATGACCGGCTGGACGTTGTAGTGGCTCACATCCGCCGCTTCTTCGGTGGGGTGCATCGTGCTCAGGTTTTCAAGAAGCTGCGGCGCGGCGGTTCCTGGCCCACTGACGGACCCATTGACAGGTCCACTGACGGGTGCACTGATTGGAATAGTGCGCACGGCATCGAGCGAGTTGATCCGGTACTGCGGTGTCTGTACCACCAGATAGTAGGACACGCCGTTCTTCGGATTGAGCCAGAGATTCGGGCTCGTCTGCAGGCTGGAGCTCAGCGAAACAAGCATGCTGTTGGCCACATCCGCTTCGGTTAATCCCATCTGTTGCGCACGAACGCGATCGACATTGAACTGCAGGCGCGGCTCGTCGAATTGCTGTGCGATGTACACGTCGGCGGCGCCGGGGATGTGCCGTGCCTGCGCGGCAATCTGCTTCGCGATTTCCATGTTGCCGGCGAGGTTCTGACCCACAATCTGAATATCAATGGGTGCAGGTACGCCGACGTTCAGCGTCTGGCTGACAATATCCGCGGGCTCGAAAAAGAATGTTGTACCGGGGAATCGTTTCGACAACTCGCTGCGCAGCTGGGAGACATACTCCGCGGTGGGATGATGATTCGGCTGCAACGATCCCAGCACCTCGGCATCGGCGTTTCCGATCGTGCCTCCGTTGCTGTAGGAAAGGTTGATGCCGCTCACCGGAAGCCCCACATTGTCGAGAATGCCTCCAAGCTCAGATGGGGGAATGGTCTTGCGTATGGTGTCTTCCACTTGATTGACCAGGCGAGCTGTCTCCTCGATGCGAGTGCCGGTCTGGGCGCGAACGTGCAAGCGGAACTGGCCCGAATCCACTGCGGGGAAGAAGTCTCTGCCCAGAAACGGCGCAAGCAGCATACTTGCGAAACAGAACGCCAGGAAGCCGCTCACAAACAGCGCCTTGTTGGCGATGCAAGCTTGAAGTACGCTCTCGTAGAGCCCCTGGAATCGCGCGAAGGCCCGCTCGAAACGCTGGTGAAGCCGGGCAAACCAACCGGGTTTCGAAGCGCCAGCATGTGTGCGCTGTGCCACCTCGCCGCGCATCAATAACTTCACCAGTGTGGGCACGATGGTGCGCGAGAAGAAATACGAAGCCAGCAGGGCGAAGATCACCGCTTCTGCGAGAGGCACGAACAAATAGCGAGGCACGCCGCGCAACAGAAACATCGGCACAAAGACGATGCAGATGCACAGCGTAGATACAAAGGCAGGCAGAGCGATCTCCTGCGCGCTGTCGAGGATGGCCTGTTCGAGAGGCTTGCCTTTGGCCAGTTGCCGCTCGGCGTTTTCGATTTCTACAGTCGCATCATCCACCAGAATTCCGACGGCAAGGGCGAGACCGCCCAGCGTCATGATGTTGATGGTCTGTCCGGTGAGGCTCAGCACCAGCAGCGATGTGAGGATGGAGAGAGGGATGGACACGCAGATGATCAGCGTGGCGCGCCAACTGCCCAGAAAGACCAGAATCAGGATCGACGTCAGCGCGGCGGCGATCGTACCTTCGCGAATCACGCCGTCCAGCGATGCCCGCACGAAGATCGACTGGTCGAAGAGCGGCCGCATGACCAGCGACGGCGGAAGAGTCGTAGCAATTGTGGGAAGCGCCGCACGAATCGCGGATACGATCGCGAGCGTTGAAGCGTTGCCCGACTTGAGCACGGTGAGCAGCACGCCGCGGTGGCCATCCTGATTCACAATGTTGGTCTGCACTGCGAAGCCATCGTGCACATGGGCGATGTCTCCCAGATGAATGGTGGCACTGTTTACAGTCTTCACCGGTATCTCGTTCAGTTGGTCGATCGTTTCCGGAGTTCCATTCAATCCCACGTTGTACTCGCGCGGGCCGATCTTCGCGGTGCCGGTGGGCAACACGACGTTCTGGGCATTCACCGCAGCGACGATATCCTGTGGGGAAAGACCGTTGGCGAGCAGTTTCTGCGAGTCGATATCGACCATGATCTGCCGCACCTTGCCGCCATAGGGGAGAGGCAAGGCAGCCCCTGGAACGGTGGCCAGTTGCGGACGGATGAAGTTGCTGGCGTAGTCATTCAACTGCTGTTCGCTCAGGTTCTTTCCACTGAGACCGATCTGCAGAATAGGGACCGTCGAAGCGCTGTATCGAATGACCAGCGGCGGTTGAATGCCGGGCGGCAACTGCTTCATGGTGGCTTGCGCTTCGGCAATCACTTCTGCAATCGCCCCGTCCACGTTGGCACCGGGCCGCAGGTAAACCTTCACCACCGCAACGCCGTAGAGCGACTGCGACTCGATGTGCTCGATGTTGTCCACGGTTGTGGTGAGCGCCCGTTCGTACACGGACGTTATCCGGTCGCCCATCTCGCTGGGCGCAAGCCCGCTGTAGGTCCAGATAATGCTCACCACCGGAATATTGATCTCCGGGAAGATATCCACTGGTGTGCGCATCAACATCACCGGCGCGAAGAGAAACAATACGAGCGCCAGGACGATGAAAGTATACGGTCGCGAGAGTGCGATTCTGACAATCCACATAGCAGGCTCAGGCGCTCACGGGTGGCGAAGAATACTTGCTTTGGGTGCCGGTCCCAGTGCCTGATTTAAGACTATGGAGAATCGCAAAAACGCAAAACGCGAGAGTAGGCAGGTGTGTAGTAACTCTTTAGGGTGTATCCGGAATTAGAGGTGAAGTATGCCTCGGCGAAGCGCCACCGTTACGGCTTCAGTTCGGTCATTGACTTCGAGCTTTTCGAGCACGTTCTTCACATGCATCTTTACTGTGTCTTCAGCAATGCCAAGGGCTGCACCGATCTCCTTGTTTCGTTTGCCCGTGGCAATCTGTCCGAGGACTTGAAGCTCGCGCTCGCTGAGCTTCTCTGAAGCGAGATGTTCGGCAAGCTTTTCGGCTACCGAGCCGGGAATATGCCGCCGTCCTGCGTGAACCGCTCGTATTGCCGCCAGCAACTCGTCACGCGCTGTTCCTTTTACGACGTATCCGCGCGCTCCGGCCGCAAGGGCGCGCTCGATGTCGGCATCTCCTTCGAACGAGGTCAGAATGATGATGCGAACGGCGGAGGAATGTGAGAGGATCTGGCGAGTCAGCTCGTGTCCGCTCATGTCCTTGAGCCGCAAATCGATCAGAGCCACATCCGGAGTCGATGCTCGGAACAGCCGCAAGGCCTCGGCTCCGGACTCCGCCGCGCCGATCAGTTCCATATCAGGTTGCAGGGCAATGATGCTCGCCAGGCCTTCGCGCACAATAGGATGATCGTCCACGCACAGGATGCGAATCTTTTTCAACGGGCTCACTTCACCTTCTCCTCTCGCCAGCGGCGCCATGGCCTCCACAACGACCATCGCCTTTGAACAATTGCGTCCGCGCCCGGAGCAATGTCGTAGGCCCGTTGAGCCGGGACCGATACATGTACCGTCGTTCCCCGGCCCGGCGCGCTCTCGATCGTCAACGCAGCGGAGATGCGCGCAGCGCGCTCGCGCATGCCGGCCAACCCATAGTGCCCCGGCATTCCTGTACGCAATACCGCTTCCTCAATGCCGGCTCCTTCGTCGCGCACCCTCAGGTCTAGCAGCAGCGCGCCAAAGTGCAGCCGCACCGTGATCGCGCCGCTACCCGCATGCTTGATCGCATTGCGCAGCGCTTCCTGCCCGATCTCGCTTACCTCTTCGCCGACTTCCGGACACAACGTCCGATCCTCACCTTCAACGAAATACTGCACAGGCGCACGATCCGTCTGTGCATACGCTTCCGCAGTGGTTCGCAGCGTTTCGACAAGAGCTGGCCCGGTTGTCGGACGGCCGCGCAGGGTCTGCAGCGTGAGCCGCCCGCTCGCAATTGCCGAGCGCGAAAGAGTCACTGCGCGTTCAAGCGGCCTCTTTGCACCAGCTTCATCGGGCGTCAATGCGTCTGCTGTCTCGAGTTGCATGCCAATTCCCACCATTTCCTGAATCAGATGATCGTGAAGCTCCTGCGCAATGCGGGCGCGCTCCTCAATGCGCTCCTCATACCGCATTTTCAGGTTCCGCTTTGCGGAACGCAATCGCATCCTTAACAGGAGTATGACGCAGGCGAGTGCGGTTGCAATGCACAGCAGCATGAACCAGATGGTTTGAAAATACGCTGGGGCAAGAATGAAATCCAGCGTCGCTCCCGTGTCGTTCCAAACGCCGTCGCTGTTTGCGGCACTCACATGAAATGCGTATCGCCTGGGTGGAAGGTTTGTGTAAGACGCATCGCGCCGCGATCCCCCATCGCGCCAGTCTTGATCGAATCCATCGAGCCGGTATCGAAAGTGCATCTTGCGGGGGTCCGACAGGCTTAGTCCCGTAAATGAAAACTGAATGCTGCGCGTGAGTGGCCGCAATCTGATTGGCTGCGAAAGGTCGATCTCCTGGCCGTCTGCTTCGAAACCCTCAATATGCACCGGCGGAGGCAGTGGATTCGTTCGGAAGTGCGCTGGGTCTAGCATAGCCACACCCTGCGAGGTCGTCAGCCAAAGATGCCCATCGTGGGTAAGCACAGCGGGTGCACTCCCTTTCACCGCGGGGCTGTTCTCGATTCCGTCGCGCGCGTCGAAGAGCCTCCAGCGTGGTTTCTCACGCCCTTCAGCCTTGGCGCCGAGCAGTTGCTGCAAATCCATCCTAGCCACGCCGATGTTGTAGCCGAGCCACATGCTTCCGCTCGCATCGGGAAGCGCCCACAGCACCCGGTCGCCAGGCAAGCCACTCAGTGCATTCCGGCAATCGAAGTGTTCATCGGTGAGGACGCACAAACCCCGTTCTGTAGCAGCCCACAGTTCGCGGGCCGCTCCTTCTGTCAGGCCGTGCACCTCGCCTCCCCGCAACCCCTCTTGTGTTGAATAGGCACGGAACGCGCCATCGCGGTAAGCGACTATATCTCCGTTATAAAAGCCGAACCACACCTGGCCATCGCGCGCGCCATAGATCGCCGTCACCGCATCATGCGCAAAAAGGCGATCTTTCACCTGCTCGGGAGAGTGCCTGGGCCTTTGGCGAAAAAGCCCTTTGCCGGCGTCGTAAAACCAAACCACTCCGCTCGCGTCTTCGGTAAGCGCCGTAATCGCATTGAACTTCGCATCTTGCCGCACTGACGACATGTCGCCGTCCTTCCACTGCATGAGCCCACGCGTCGTCCCCGCCCACAGTTGCCCATGCCCGCTCGCCAGCGAGAGAATCCGCGCCCCGTGCAGATATTCCGCCTGTTTCCCGCCAGCCATGCGCACCAAGCCATCCGTTGCGCCGAGCCACAGGGAGCCATCCTCGTCCGCTGCAATCGACGTCACCGTGTCGCTGATCAAGCCTTCCCGTCGTGTCAGCGAAAGCACATTGTTGCGTTGCAGCCTGTTGAGGCCGTTTTCGGTCGCTATCCAAAGATCGCGTTCTCTGTCCTCAAACACCCCGCGCACAAAATCGCTGGAGACGCCATCGTCGCGTGTGAACCGCTCTGCCGAAGCCTGTCCCCCAGGTGCGGCAACGCGGATGACGCCATTCCCTCTGAAGGCAATCCACACGCTCCCTTCGTTGTCAGCCGTTGCTCCGGAGATCGTCTGCCCCTTCGGCAACAGCCCGTCGCCCCGCCAGATCGTTTTCCCGTTCTCTGCCCAACGCACGCCGCCACTCTCGTCAAGCAGGGCGAGCCGTCCGTCCTTGCCCCTAAACAACCAGGCTGGCTGCGCTCCAACTGGTGCCAGCCTGTTCTGTGCCCCAACACGAAACACTCCCCTCCGTGTTGTGATCCATTGCCTCCCGTCATCGCCTTCGAGCGGTCCGGAAAGCCAGTCGCCCGGCAGCGCGATGGGCGGATCGATGGCCGCGAGATTGGTTCCGTCCACATGCCACACCGCCGTCGAAGCGGCAACCCACAGCGACCCATCCCGCGCTTCCTCAATCCACTCCACACCCGCGTGCAGCGTCACGGACTTCATGTGGCCGTCGTGCATCCTACCCAGCATTCCCGCTCCTGTGCCAACCAGCAGGTCGCCCCCGCGGCAAGCCCACAGAGCGTGCACTTCGCCCAGCGGCGCCTCATTCGGCTGCATCGTATGCCACGGCGTAAATTGCACGCCGTCGAAGCGCAGCAGCCCGTCACCCGTGCCGAGCCAGAGAAAGCCGTCGGCGGTTTGCGCAATCGAATAAATAAAGGTGGAGGGCAGACCGTCTTTGTGGCCCCAGGCGGTCACCGAATATTGGGCTGGAGTCTGGTCGGCGCAAACCAGCTGGCACGGCACAGATACGCAGAGAGCGAGCAAGACTAGAGAAATATGACGACGCGACCGAACTCGGCGACTGTCCCACACGCCTCTATTCTAAGAGCCATTCCTGCCTGAAATTTGCCCAATTGGTCCCCGGAAACAACCTTGCGGCTGTGAGGGAGTTTCGGTTGTTGCCAAATCGCCAAGGCACTCAATGAAAATGAGACAGAAACATCGAATGGTTGTGGTTGAGATTTCGCCCGGAAAGTGACTGCAAAACGGTGAGCCAGAGCAAGCGCCGGTATCTCTGGCTGGGTGCCGAGCTAGAAAATGCTCTCTGGGCCCTTTTTAGGAGCAATTAATGCAAATTTGGCAGGAATAAAGCGAAGGTTGGAATGTGTTTTCGGAGAAACCGATAATCGAAGGCTGAATGGCGGAAGAGGTGAGATTCGAACTCACGGTACCCTTTCAGGTACGACGGTTTTCAAGACCGGTGCCTTAAACCGCTCGGCCACTCTTCCTTGGTTCAATGATAAATCAAATTGGAAAACTTCATGCGAAGAGCGTCACGAGCTGGGCTCTGCCGGGTTTAGCGAGTTGGCGGGCTGCTCTGTTGAGCGTATCCGGGGGCGCATCTGGGGCCGCATCTGGGCGCCGATCTTCTGGAACATTCGTTCGACGAGCCCTAGGCCTCTGCGCTGGTCTGCACCGGCAAATCCAGTGAGCAATGAGAAGAGTCCGGGCGGCTCAGCCGGTACCTGCCTGGCGCTGCCGAGGGTTTCATCGACAGCGGTAGCAATGCCTTGCAGTATCTCCGGATCGATCGAGCCCAGCATCTTGGCTAGAATAATCGCATTCCGCATGGCGCGAATCGACTCTGGTGCGCTGGCCCCTTCGGAGGCGGCTTCAACCAGTTTGTCCGTTGCACCGAGAGCGCCGCGCGCTAGGGCGAAGACGCCATGCTCGTGCAATTGTTGAAGCAGTTCGTAGCCATCGAGCAACGCGGCGGCATGATCTGCAGGAGCCTGTTCGAGTTTGTCCAGCAGCTCTTGCTTTGGATCGCGAGGCGTCAGCTTTAGCGGGATAGGTTGGGCCATAGCCTTCCTTTACTCAGTGCGTGTCTTGATCTGAACAAGCTGGTCAACGGGTTCGCCGCCCGGTATGCGGTAGTCGGCGCGCTTCCATTTGCGTTCAACTTCAACGCCGGCCTGCGGCGTGGGGTGGCCGAAGCGTGAATTGGTCTTGGGCAGCGGGCCAGGCGGAGTTGCTCCAACCTGGGGCAGGACTCTCATCTGAACGGAAGTTTCTTTGTAAGCCGGGGTATGCGTGACCGTATCGGTGTGGCTGCTGGTGAGGCGGTTCACAGCTTCATCATTGGAGGCATCGGAGCTGGCTAGATTCATCGAATTCATCGGCATATAGAGCTCTTTGCCGTGCACACGATCGGTAATCAGAGCCTGTACGCGCACTTTACCGTAGCGTGAGATGAGCTCCACCCACGCTCCGGTTTCGATGCTGCGCTCGACGGCGAGGGCTGGTGAGACCTCAACGAAGGTGCATGGCGTCTTCTCGCGAATGCCTTTGGTGCGGTAGGTCATGTTGCCTTCGTGGAAATGTTCCAGCAGGCGGCCGTTGTTCAGATGCAAATCGTATTCGTCATTGGGTTGATCGGTTGGCTCATTCCACTCCAGCGGATAGAATTTTGCCTTGCCATCGGGAAACTTGAACTCTTTGGTATAGAGCAGCGGCTGGTCGCTGCCGTCGGCGGCAACAGGCCACTGGAGAGTCTTGTACCCTTCCAGGCGCTCATAGGTGACGCCGGCCATCAGCGGCGTGAGCGGAGCGATTTCGTCGTAGATTTCCGAAGGATGACTGTAGTTCCAGTTGGCTCCCAGGCGGTTGGCAATCTCCTGGATGATCTTCCAGTCGGGACGGCTGTCGCCAAGCGGCTCGAAGACCTGGTAGAGGCGCTGGATGCGACGTTCCGTGCTGGTAAAGGTGCCGTCCTTTTCAAGGCTGGGGCTGGCCGGAAGAATCACGTCTGCATATCGGCAAGTGTCGGAGAAGAAGATGTCCTGTGTAACCATGAAGTCGAGTTTTGCGAGCGCGCTCGCAACGTGGTTGGCGTTCGAATCGACCAGGCTCATCTCTTCCCCGAAGATATACAGGCTTTTCAGCTTGCCCTCGTGGATAGCGTCGATCATCTGATGATTGTCGAGGCCCGGCTTGGGCGGGAGTTTCACTCCCCATGCCTTCTCGAACTTGACGCGAACTTCTTCGTCTTCGACCTTCTGATAACCGGTGTAGTAGTTGGGCATCGCCCCGTGATCGCTGGCTCCCTGCACGTTATTGTGGCCGCGTAGAGGGTACGCACCAGTGCCGGGCCGCATGTAGTTGCCGGTGGCGAGAAGAAGATTCGAAATGGCGGTCGAGGTATCGGATCCCATCGAATGTTGCGTAACGCCCATGGCCCACAGGATGCACACGCCATCGGCTTCGGCGATCATGTGCGCGACTTGCGTGAGAGTCTCGACCGGAATACCGGAGCGTTCGCTGGCGAACTCCAGCGTGAAGGGTTCGAGGCTCTTCCAGTACGCATCGATGCCGTTGACCCATTGCTTGAGGAATTCCGTCTTGGCCAGTCCGCTGTCGAGAATATAGCGTGTAATGGCCGAGAGCCAGAGCAGATCGGTGCCCGGCCTGGGATGCAGGAAAACGTCGGCGCGGCGAGCCATTTCGTGCTCGCGCAGATCGGCTACGATGAGCTTCTGACCCTTGAGCTTATGCGAGCGCTTCACGCGTGTCGCCAGCACCGGGTGACTCTCAGCTGTGTTGCTGCCGATGATCAGAACCAGGCCGGCCTGTTCAATATCCGAGATGGAGCCGGAATCGCCGCCGTAGCCCACCGTGCGAAAGAGGCCCGTGGTAGCCGGAGCCTGGCAGTAGCGCGAACAATTGTCCATGTTGTTGGTGCCGATTACGGCGCGGGCCAGCTTCTGCATCAGGTAGCTCTCCTCATTCGTGCATTTCGAGGAAGAGATAAAGGCCAGCGCATCGGGACCGTGAGCAGCTTTGATCTCGGAAAATTTGCTTGCAACGAGCGTGAGCGCCTCATCCCACGTCGCCTCGCGAAAGCGGTCGCCTTCACGAATGAGAGGCTTGGTAAGCCGATCCCCGCTGTTGACGTACTCCCAGCCGAACTTGCCCTTGATGCATGTTGAAATTCCATTCGCAGCTCCATGCGCAGGCTCGACTTTGAGAATATGCCGCGCGTTGGCCGACTCCTCCGTCCATATATCGAAGCTGCACCCAACGCCGCAATAGGTGCAGACAGTTTTGGTCTTCTTGATGTGGCTCTCGCGCATCCGCGACTCTATCTCAGAGAGCTGGAGAATCGCTCCGTAGCCCACCTCCGGTTCAATACCTTTGACTACGTCGATCATATGTTCGAGCGCAGGCGCAGGCAGACCCGTGAAGTAACCTGCCTTCGCGAGCATCGGTTTTTCCATCAATGCATTGCACGGGCACACCGTCACGCAATGTCCGCATGACACGCAGCTCGATTCGCCAATCGGCGCGCCGCCATCCCAAAGCACACGAGGATGCTCCATCTCCCAGCCAATGGTGAGGGTCTCGTTCACCTGCACATTCTGGCAAGCCTCTACACAGCGCCCACACAGAATGCACTGGTCGGGATCGTAGCGGTAGAAGGGGTTCGACATGTCCTTTTCATAAGGCTTGTTGCGAAAGGGAATCGACTGGTGTTCCACCTTGAGCTGCGCCGTCGTGTTGTGTACCGTGCAGTTGCCGTTGTTGTTATCGCACACCGTGCAATAGAGCAGATGATTGCCGAGGATACGGTCGAAGGCCTCGCGTTGCGCGGCGTCCGCTCTGGCAGATTCCGTCGCTACCTTCATGCCTTCTGCCGCCGTCGTTCCACAAGCGCGAACCAGCTTGCCGTCTATCTCGACGATGCAGGTATCGCAGGTTTGGATCGGCCCCAGTTGAGAGTGATAGCAGACCTGCGGCAGCGCCGTTCCACTCCGGTTGATGGCTTCGATGAGCAGTTCACCGGGCGTGACCGACTGCGATTTTCCGTTGAGGAGGATCGTGGAAGGCGAAGGCATAATAGAGATGGATCCTCCGGTGCGAGAGTATCGAACGTGCTGCCAATACCTGTCAATCCTAGCCGCCGAATTTGCGCCAGGATAGCCCGTTCTGAACAGGAATTTAATGGCGTGTGATGGGATGAAATTGTGCTGACCGGGAACTACGGCGTGCCGGATGTCGCGAACGAACTGCAGCGCGAGGCGCCGGCATAGAGCACGAATCGCCGCCCACGCAGAAATCCTGCTAGCGTGAGTCCGAGTTCACGCGCCAGTTGCACAGCGAGGCTGGAAGACGCAGAGACCGAGGCAAGCACCGGAATCCCCGCCGAGAGCGCCTTCTGCGCGATCTCAAATCCGCCGCGCCCGCTCACCAGCATAATGTGCTGGTTAAGTGGCAGCAGGCCCCGCAAAAGAGCCCAGCCGATGACCTTGTCCACGGCGTTGTGGCGGCCAATGTCCTCGCGCAACACAATCAGATTGCCCCGCGCATCGAAGAGCGCCGCAGCATGAAGGCCGCCGGTGTGGCTGAAGACAGTTTGCACAGCGCGCAGCTTGTCCGGCAGGGTACACAGCAGCTCAGGGTCGAAGCGGAAATCGGGATTGGGCGCACGCAGACCGCGTTGGCGAATGGCCTCGATGGAGGCCTTGCCGCAGATGCCACAACTTGACGCAGCGAAGAAATTCCGCTGCATCTGTGTGGCGTCGAATTCGCAGTCGCAAAGCTCAGCTTCAACGCCATTGCTTTTGCCGCCGACGGTCGTCGCGTAGGGCCTGAGGGCGGCGATCTGAGAAGCCCTCTCGATGATGCCTTCCGTGAGCAGAAAACCCGCTGCAAGCTCTTCGTCATGGCCTGGAGTACGCATGGTTACCGAGAGCGGCGCCACTCCAATGCGGATTTCAAGAGGCTCTTCGGCAGCCAGGGAGTCGTCATGGGGCAGCAAGCGGCCCTCATTCCATTCCATCACCTGCGTGAGCTGCAGACTGCGCTCTGGCGCCTTGCTGTTTGCATTCGGGCTGGCGATGTCGATGACAGTATCGGGAATCATAGGGAACTCGTCGGTTGCTTTCACTATAGCTCTGATGCGTGCTGGAGTCCGTGCGGAGTCTTGGATAACGGTCTCGGCAATAGAATTACGGGCCAGGAACGCCTCAGAAGTGCTACAAAAGTGTGCATGACAAAGCTCAAGATTCCTGGCCCGAAACCAGGCCAGAACATCAGCCTGCGCACGCTGGGCGAATATCTCGACCTGTCGCCCGCGACGATTTCGCTGGTGCTCAACAACGCGCCTGGCGTGAAGTCGATTCCGCAGGAGACACGCGAGCGGGTCCGTGAGGCGGCAAAAAAGTTCGACTACCGGCCCAGTTTCTTTGCCCGTTCGCTGCGCAAAGGCAAGACATTTTCAGTTGGAGTGCTGTTACCGGATCTAGGCGACGGCTATGCGGCGCAGGTATTGGAGGGAGTGGAGGATGTGCTGATCGAAGAAGGGTATTTCTACTTCATCGCCAGCCATCGCCGCCGCCAGGATTTGATGGAGGAATACCCACGGCTGCTACTGGATCGCTCAGTAGAGGGATTCATTGCCATCGACACAATGATGAGCCACGAACTGCCGGTGCCCGTCGTGGCCGTTGCAGGGCATCGGAAGATACCCGGCGTTACGAATGTGGTGCTAGACCAAGCGCGCGCCGGGGAGTTGATCCTTCGGCATCTCTATCAGCTCGGACACCGCAAGGTGGCCTTCATGCGTGGCGGCAGCCATAGTTCCGATGCCGACGAACGCTGGGAATGCCTGATGCGGGCAGCGAAAGACCTGAAGCTCGAAATCCGCCCGGAGTGGCTGGTGCAACTGGAGCTCAAGGTTTCGACGCCCGAACTCGGATACGTACCCACGGTCGAGTTGTTGAATCGATGCGCCAATCTCGACGGTACGCAAAGTACGGCTTTGCGGCCGGAGTTCACAGCTCTGATCTGCTACAACGATGTCGCCGCCATGGGCGCGGTGCGGGCCTTGCGCGAACACCGGCTGCGCGTGCCCGAGGATATTTCTGTGGTGGGATTCGATGACATCCAGGCCGCAGCCTTTCAGAACCCCAGCTTGACCACCATCCGCCAACCCCTGCGCGACATGGGCGCCACGGCGGCACGCATTTTGCTGCGCAGGATTCGCGCCTTGGGCACTGATCCGGATACGGTGCCGGTGCTTCCCGAGCTAATCATCCGGGAGTCGACGCAGCCGCCCAAACCGAGACGGAGAGCGTCCAAGGCATCATCCAAAACTCCCTAACGCCGCCCTTGAATCGTCTTGCTCGCGACTGTTCTATTGGTGCCCTTGGCAGCCCGCTTCGCAGCCAGAGCCTTCAGTTCCTGACCCATCTTCGACCGGTTGATGCCCAGTTGCAGACCAAGGTTGATCAAGTTGCCGGTTGCCCAGTAGAGCGCCAGGCCAGAGGCGAAGTTCCACATCGAGAAGCCCAGAATAGCCGGCATCATAAACGCCATCATGCGCCGCTGCGCGGGATCCATGCCCGGCGACGGCGTGATGAACTGCACCAGGAACATGCTGGCGATGATCACGATGGGCAGAATGTGCAGCGGGTCAGAGATAGCCAGATTGGGCAGCCAGAACCAGTGCGCCTGCCGCAACTCGATCACATTGCCCAGCACCCGGTAGTAGCCATAGAGCAGCGGCATCTGCACCAGCAGCGGAAGACAACTGCCGTACATGTTGATGCCTTCGTCCTTGTACAGCTTCATCGTCTCGGCGTTCATCTCCGCCCGCTTGGGATCGGTGGCCTTGAGATGCGCGTAGCGCTTCTTGATGGCCTCCATCTTGGGCTGGATGCGCTGCATCTTGAGTGACGACTTCATCATCATGAAGCGCGTCGGCATCATCAGCAGGTTGAAGGCGATAGTGCAGATGACGATCGCCCATCCCCAGTTGCCGACATATCCATGCACAAAGCGCAGCAGCAGGAAGAGCGGCTCGGCGATGATCTTGAGACTGCCAAACTGGATCAGTGGCTTTAGGTCTTCGCCGGTAGCCAGGCCATCCGGTGCAGTGGAGTGCAGGTTAGCCAGCACATCGAACTGCAGCGGTCCGGCAAAGAGGCGCGTATGTGTGACTCCACTGGTGTCGCCTACTGCGAGACCCAGCACCGGCGACGGAAACTTTTCGCTATTGGGAGCAGTGGCATCCTTGGGAGCCTGGATGGTCTGATGCAGCGTGACCACGGTTGCGCGAGCCGGCACTGCAGGCAGAAATGCTGCCGCGAAGTAAAGGTCGATAGCTGCAGCGTAGTCATAAGGCTGTTCCGACGTTGCATTGCCGCTGACACCGGTGGAGAACCAGCCCTTGGTTGGACCGGTCGAATCGCGCTTGCCGCCGATCGACGACGCAAACTTGCTGGCCGCGTACTGCGCCACTTCTTCCTGGTCGCCGAGGCCGCTGGGCCATGACACCAGCGCGCGTACGGGTGAGCCGGAGCGCGTGACGCTCACTTCTGTATCTACCACGTAGCTGTTGTTGAACATGAAGGTCTTGGTGACTGTCAGCGGACCTTTGGCGTACTTGAAGATGATGCCGGCGGGCGCGGCGACGTTACCCGTAGCCGAGGCCTGATACAAGGCCTGATTGTTCAACTCATCGGTAAGCGCCGGCTCGTAGGTATAGAGCGAGAGCGGATAGCCGAAGTCAGGCGCTGCGCGTTGATTTACCAGGTCGAGCGGGTGTCCTTGAGAGTCCTTGTATTTCTTGAGGATCCAGCTCTTGACCTTGGCGCCCTTGTTGGTAAAGGTGATCTTGTAAAGCTCGTTCTCGACGATGGTCAGCGTCTCTGCAGAGGCTGCTACAGTCGGAGCACCGCTGGTCTGTGCGGTCGCGCCTGCCACAGTCTGCCCCGTCCCGGCCTGCGGAACGGAAGCCGGGGTCGAATTCTGATTCACGGCCTGATTCGCCGCCTGCTGCTGCTGTGCAGGAGCCGGTGGAGTGGCTGGTTTGAAGTATTGAAAAGCCAGCAATGCAACTAAGGCCAGCACGGTAAACGCAAGCATGGAGCGCATGTCACCGCCGCCACCACCAGAGCCCTGCGTTGGAGCATTCGGATTACGAAGTTCTGCCAAAGGTTCAATCCTGTCATCAGTACGTTGTACTGGCTATGAATAGCAAGCGCAATCGATTTGGGGCGCTGTCTTCTATGGTAACGGGTCGTGAAGGGTTCCTACTGTGGATGCGCCCTGGTTGTCGTAAGCAAGCGGTACCGGGTTAGGAAGTGGCACTGGGTCGAACCCTCCGCGAGAAAAAGGATGGCAGCGTATCAGGCGGTGGAGGGCCATCCAACTGCCGCGCAGGGCGCCATGCAATTCAATCGCCTCTGATGCGTAACGAGAGCATGTTGGCTGGAATTTACAGCTGGAAGGAAAAAGCGAATGGATCACCGGCGACAGCCAGTATCGGTAGAGATCGAGAATAGCCAGCAAAAAGCGTTTCATAATGCGACGGGCCCAAGGGCTCGCGGTGTGGCTGCCTGTCCGTCAGGCGTCTGAGAAGACTTCTGACGAATCTGTGCTGCAGCCTGACGGAAGATACGCAAAATCTCTGCCTCAAGTTTCACAAAGTCCATCGTCATCACCGAGCGGCGTGGATGCAGGATCAGATCGACGCCTTCAGGCAGTTCGTGCAAATGATGGCGGACTGCTTCTCTCATGCGGCGCTTGATGCGATTGCGTTCATGCGCTTTGCCCAGCACCTTACCGGCGGTGAGGCCAATACGCGGAGTTTCGTCAACTACGGCTGCCGGCTCAACCTGGAGCGGTGGTGCTTCACGCGCGGCCAGAAACCATGTCATCGACGCCGAGAATTGCTTGCGTGTGGCCTTGTAAACACGCTGATAATCGGCATGCTTCCGCAAGCGCGCCGCGCGGGCATTGACGATCGCGCCGGATACCAAGATATCCGGCGCGTCTTTCTTTGGCTGAGAAGGCCTAGGCTGAGGGGGTTGGGTCATGACTGGCACCATCTGCCGACAAAAGCAATGTGGCGGGTGCCGCAACTTGCTGAAGTTCTTCTCTTGCTTTGCCGGGCTTCGAGTTGATCGAGTCGCTACCGGCCAACGAACGAAAAACGGGCCAACCGGAAGCTAGTCGCGGAATCCTGCGCTGACAGCGACGCGCTTGCGTCCCTGGGCTCGACGGCGGCTAAGCACAGCGGCTCCGCTCTTGGTCTTCATGCGGGCTCTGAAGCCGTGAGTCTTGACGCGCTTGCGGCGGTTGGGCTGAAATGTGCGCTTGGGCATCGGAATGCGCTCCTGAGTTTCTGTGGAAATCTGTGCCTGAACGGCAAGTCTTGAGTATACCGCAGACTCGATTTGGAATCCAGTCGGGGCAAGAAGTTAATCTGTGTCGTCTAGTGCTCACGCTTGCCGGTCATCCGGTGTAGAATCCAAATTCTGGCAGTAGATCGAGTCTGGGAAATCAAGCGAGATGGACGTGCAAATGAGGTCGGAAATCTATGCGCGCATCATCTCACCTGTTCGTTTTCAAGCTCGGCGCAATGGCTGTTGGAGCGGGTTTCACCAAGGCTGGTGCAATTCTCCAGTGAATGTGAATAGGACGTTGCAGAAGCTCGAAATTGTGCTAGTATCGGACCCGTTCACTAAAGATTCCGAAGGTTCAGCTCAACCGGATTTTTGTAACAAAGTCGATGCAAAGTTCGGGCGACCCAGCCCGGCCACCTCTCGGCAGATTCGAAAGCTAACGGGACGCGCAGTTATGCCATGCGCGCCGGGGGCGAAGCATTGGTTTTTGGGCTCTAGCGAATCGGAACATAGGTGAGAACAGAGTGTACGTAAGGAATTTATCGATGTCATTTGCCACTACGCCCGCAACGGCGATTAACCCCTGGATGCAGATTCTCGCGGCGCTGGAAAAGAAGGTCAATCGCCAGTCCTTTGAAACCTGGCTCAAGCCCACCCGCTACAGCCACATCGTTGGCCGCACGCTCTACGTGCGCATTCCCACGGAAGAGTTCCAGCACATCGGCGACAAGTACAGCGACCTTGTGCAGGAAGCGATTGATCTCCTCAAGCTGAGCCTCGACGATGTCGTCTTTGTCACGCAAGAGGAAGACCCGTCGCAGCCGCCCGTGCGCAAGGATGGCGGCTTCGGCCCACTGCCTACGCACGCGCCCACTGCTCCGCCGCAAAACCAGAACAACTACCAAGCCAACCGGCGCGGCGCCTATCCCGCCGAGCAGCAGGGCCGCTTCGACTGGTCGACAGCGGCACAACTGAACTCGCGCTATACCTTCGACAACTTCGTCATTGGCAACGGCAATCAATTCGCGCGCGCGGCCTCATTGGCCGTCGCAGAGCGGCCTTCCAAGGCTTACAATCCGCTCTTCCTCTACGGCGGCGTCGGCATGGGCAAGACGCACCTCATGCACGCTATCGGCCATGAAGTGAAGCGCCGCCAACCCATCGCCAATATCTGCTACGTCTCCGCGGAAAAATTCACCAATGAGATGATCAACTCGCTGCGCAACGACCGCATGACCAGCTTCCGCGACCGCTTCCGCGGCGTCGACGTGCTGCTCATCGACGACATCCAGTTCATCGCGCAAAAAGAGCGCACCCAGGAAGAGTTCTTCCACACATTCAACGCACTGCACGAAAGCATGAAGCAGATCGTCATCGCCTCCGACCGTCCTCCCAAAGAACTGGCCGAGATCGAAGACCGCCTGCGCTCGCGCTTCGAGTGGGGCTTGATCGCCGACATTCAGCCGCCCGATCTCGAGACAAAAGTCGCGATCCTGCAGAAGAAAGCAGAGAGCGAGCAGTCCAATCTGCCCACAGATGTGGCCATGTTCATCGCCTCCAACGTACGCACCAACGTGCGTGAGTTGGAAGGTGCTTTGGTGCGCCTCATAGCCTGGTGCAATCACAACGGCATGGAGATCACTCTCCAGTCCACGCAGCAGTGCCTGAAACAATTTATCGACACCCAGGTACGCAAGATCACTATCGACGCAATCCAAAAGTCGGTGGCCGAAAACTTCGCCATGCGCGTCAGCGAACTCAAGCAGAAAAACAACTCACGCGCCGTCGTGGTTCCGCGCCAGATCGCCATGTATCTGGCCAAGAACCTAACAGAAGCTAGCCTGCCCGAGATCGGCCGGCAGTTTGGTGGAAAGCATCACACCACAGTGATGCATTCCATCGCCAAAATCGACGAGCTGCGCCGCACCGACAAAGACCTCAACCGCACTATCAACAAGCTGCAGGAGTTGTTGAACGGATAACATCGAATAACTTCGAAAGCTAAGTTTCAAGTAACAAAATGGCCGCTCCGGATATCTTCGGAGCGGCCATTCTGTTTGGAGATTCGTCGCACCGCGCGAAAAATGGATTTTGTCTGTTTGTACGGAGGGAGCAGGGGCCTTCAGGCCCCTGAAACGATCAAGATCAACATGGGCTTCAGCCCCGGAAAGCAACGCTACTTTTTCGTATCCAGCTCGATCAGCTCAAATGTATACCCGCCAAGCGTATGCTTCAGTTTCGTTCCCGTAACCGGAATCGTGCTCTCGACCGGAACAATGTGCTTCGGATCAGCAATAGTGTTGGTGTCGACAGGCGAAAGCGCATGAAGCCGGGTAACCTTCGCCGGTCCGGCAATCGCGCTCACCCCGCTGAGATCGATCTCCAGCTCCTGCGGCGTAGGCACACCGTTGACGATCTTGAGATAGACCTTCCCGTTCGATTCCGTAACCGAATACGCAACCCGCGGCCCGGCCCCGGTAAGCGACGACTCCGGCACCGTGTCGCCAACCTTGGCCGCGAAGAGCGAGAGCACATAGTAGCTCGGCGAACCGTAGCTGCTCAGCCCGTCATAGCCGATCAGGTCGGGATGCCACTGCATGCCGCCGTTATGCACGTTCACCAGCAGCGGCGCATAGCTCGACATCACCACCACGTCGCTGTTGCGCTCTACACCCGTCAGCCACGCCGCATCGCCCAGCGCCGCGCCAAAATCGCCTGTGGGTGAGCCTTCCATCGTTGCGTACTCGCCCATGAATATTTTCGGCCCATTGCGATCGAACTTGTCGTAGTGATGAATATCGTTGAAATAATTTTCGGCGCTGAGATAGAAGTGGTCGTCCAGCACATCCGGCTTCACACTCGTAATCGGCGCCGTGGCGATCAACTTCTGGTCCGGATACTTGGCCTTGATCGCATCGTGAAACTGCTTGAAGCGTCCATCGTAGCTCTTCGATTGATCGAACCAGTCCTCATTGCCGATCTCGACATAGGCCAGCTTGAAGGGCGCAGGATGCCCATCTTTGACGCGCTCTGCGCCCCACTTGGTATCGGGGCCACCGGTTGCGTATTCGATCTCATCCAGCGCATCCTGTACATACGGTTCGAGATCCTTGCCCGGCTCCACATGCTCCTGTTTCATGGAGTAACCGGCGTAGACCGCCAGCACATTCTCCATGTGCAGGTCCTCGCACCATTCGAGAAATTCAAGCAGTCCTAAACCATCGGAAGAGTGATAATTCCAAGGGCTCGGATGCGTCGGCCGGTCGACCAGCGGGCCGATCGTCTTCTTCCATTCGTAGCGCTCGCTGATGTGGTCTCCTTCAAGATAATTGCCGCCCGGGAAGCGCAGAAACGCAGGATGCATCCCAGCCAGCTTCTCCATCAGATCGACACGGTTGCCGTTGACGCGGCCCTTGTACGTCGGCGGAAACACTGACACCATCGTCATCCACACCGTACCCGGCTTGGTGAGAGTCAACTCCAGGTGGTTCGCCTCAGAAGCCTCAATCTTCCCGGTGCGCAGGGTGGCCTGATACTGCTTCCAGTCGTTCCCAATGGAAGCAATCTCCGCGCTTGCCACGCTCTTGCCCGTCTTGTTGCTGACCAGGCTTACATGCAGCGGCCCTAGCCCCGCGGAATCAGCCTTGGCATAGAGCGAGAACGTATAGGTCATGTCCGGTCGCAGCGGATAGCCCCAATATCCCTGATTGCGCAACCCGGCTGGCTCCGTAGGCGATGCCGAGGTCACCGTCAGCTTGATGCTGTCGTTCAGCGCTTCGGAGGGGCCGGTCGTCTTGTCCTTCTCGAACTTCGCACCGGCGCTCGCGTTCTGCACGATCAGCCAATCCTGCTGATTCCAGTTGCGGTCGCGCATCACCCGGTTGCGCACCATCTCCGGATACAGTCCGCCGTCGTAGGAGTAGTTGATCTCCTCGGTCATCAGGCCGTAGAGCATCGGGCTTACGCTGTGCAGAGGCTTATCCACCTGCACCGTGAGCACTGCCGGCTGTGTCTGGCCGAGCACAGGAAATGCAGCAGGAAGTATCAAAAGCAGTGCCGCAACGGGCGCAATTTTCTTAATAATCGGGGCGAAAGACATTTATGGAACCTCGTCGGGAAAAGGTTTACTCGAAAAGCGAGTTTAGTTCCTGCCACCGCAATTGGCAAGGTTCCTGCCGAGGATTGCGCGATTCAAATCAGGCCTTCGCCACTTCCACCAGCGTCGAATAGAACGTAGCCGCCGCGCCAATATCGGTAAGACGTTCGCTCGTCAGCACATTGACGTTCTGGCTGTCGGGGCTGAGCTTCGACCAGTCCAGGCGGCCCGCCACCACGCCGGCCTGAATACGATCCGAGATCAGCGCCGTTAGTTCTAAACTTCCGCGATCGTTCCAGATGCGGACAGCATCACCCTCGGCAATACCGCGCTTGTCCGCATCGACCGGGTGGATTTCCAGACGATGATTGGTCCGCGCTTCCATGCTGCGGTGCCCGTCGAGGTTGGCAAATGTGGAGTTCATGTAGTGATCGGCCTTGCGCGGCAAAAACTCCAGCGGGAAGCGAGCAGCATCCGGCCCCAGCCGCGACTCAGTAGGCGAAACAAAAGCTGGAAGAGGATCGGAGCCTGCTGCGGCAAGAACTTCGGAATAAAACTCGATTTTCCCGCTCGGCGTAGGCAGCGGCTCGCTCTTGCTGAAGGGAAGAAAAGTCTCCTTCGCGTGCCCATGCATAAAGCTCAGCGGAATGTGTCCCTGCTCATCCAGCAGCTCCGGCGTAATGTGCTCCATTCCAGGGTTGCGCGAGTGTCCATGCGCCCCAGGATTCAACGCCTGCCGGATCATCTCCTCCGGCGTGTCGTAAAAACACGGCTCGGCAAAGCCCATTCGCTGCGCCAGTTGCGCAAACAGCCACACATTGGAGCGCGCCTCGCCCAGAGGTTCTATTGCTTTATGCGACCTCTGCACAAAGTAGTGACCATACGCCCCTTGAATGTCGTCATGTTCAAGGAAGGTAGTCGCAGGCAGGATGTAGTCCGCATAGTCCGTCGTGTCGGTAAGGAACTGCTCATGCACAACGGTAAAGAGGTCTGTTCGCCTGAAGCCGCGATGTACAGCGTTCTGATTGGGAGCAATCGCGCCAGGGTTGGAGTTGTAGACGAAAATCGCATGAACCGGTGGGCCATCGTTTTCTTCTTCTCCCAACTCAGTAAGAGCATGGCCCAGCCGCGACATATTCACCACCCGAGCCCGCCGTCCCAGCGGCGAGGCCAGCATCAGATCAGGCCGCTCAATGGTCTGCGAGTCGAACTTGAAGCCTCCCGACATGGAGAGCTGTGCGCCGCCGCCCCGATGCCTCCAAGCCCCAGTAAGTGCCGGCAGCATGGCTATAGCGCGAACCGCTGTGCCGCCGTTCTCCGACCGCTGCACGCCATAGTTCATGCGCAGGACAGCTGGCGGGGTAGTCGCGTATTCGCGGGCCAACTGCTCGATTTCCGCAGCCGTAAGCCCTGTCCAGGCGGCGACGCGCTCCGGCGTGTACTCGCGTGCGCGTTCGGCCAGTTCGGCAAACCCATGCGTCATCTCGTCGATATAGGCGCGGTCCTCAAGCCCCTCGCGTAGAATCACATGCATCATGCCCAGAGCCAGCGCAACATCCGTGCCGGGCCGGATGGCGATATGCCAATCTGCCAAACCTGCGGTCCGCGTGCGATAAGGATCGATGACTATAAAGCGTGCTCCATCGCGACGCGCCTGCTCCACAAACGGCCAGAGATGGATATTGTTGCCGTGAATATTCGCTCCCCACGCGATGATCAGTTTGGCGCGCGGAAACTCCTCGTTGGGTGTGCCGAACTTGTGTCCGTAGACCAGTTTGAAAGCCTGTCCGCCAGCCTCCGCGCAAATCGTTCGATCTAGTTGTGAAGCGCCCAGGCGATGAAAGAAACGCCGGTCCATCGAGCCATAGCCCAGCACGCCCATCGTCCCGGCATAGCTGTAAGGCAAGATCGATTCCGGCCCATAGGTATCGGAGATCTGTTGCAGCCGCGTAGCAATCTCTTGCAGCGCCTCATCCCACGAAACCTGCTCGAAAGCCTCAATTTCGCGGCCCTTCACTAGCCGGCCTTTCGCAACGCCAGCCCTGCGTCGCAAAGGATGAAGAATCCGCTGCGGCGAGTAGACACGATCCAGATACTTCGCCACCTTACCGCACAAAAAGCCTTGCGTCACCGGATGCGATGGATCGCCCTGCACCTTGAGCGCGCGGCCCTCGTTGTTCACAGTAACCAGCACTGCGCAGGAATCCGGACAATCGTGCGAGCAAACCGTGTGCACAATCCGGAAAGGCTCAGTGTTCGCATTGTCGATTATCGGCCCGATTGTAGGACTGGCAGCCATACTGTCATTGTAGAGTGGCAGCGGAGGGATTTATATGGGCAAACTTGGGAGCAAATTGGTTCTGGCGCTCGTGGCGCTGTGTTTCGCATGGACGCAAGCCGGCACGCAGGCAGTAGCTCAAGGTGCAGCCAAGGCGGACAAAGCTGCAATTCAATCGGTCATCGACGCCCAGGTCACAGCCTGGAATCGTGGCGATATTCCAGCGTTCATGGCCAGTTATGAAGATTCTCCCGAGACCACCTTCGTCGGTACCGCCTCCGTCAACAAGGGATTCCAGCCCATTCTCGAGCGCTACAAAAAGGGCTATGCCACCAAGGACCAGATGGGCACGCTCACCTTCAAAGATCTCGACATACGCCTTCTACCCTCCTCCTCCGGCGTCACCGAATATGCCGTCGTAACCGGACGCTTCCACCTCGATCGCAGCGCCAAAGGCACAGCCACAAAAGATGACGGCATCTTCAGCCTGGTCTGGCACAAGAGCGCGGGCGGGTGGAAGATTGTGCTGGATCATACCGCCTAAAATCTCGCTCGAACCCCAAGCTGAAACTCGCGGGGACGATAGAAATTAGTCGCGTTCACATCCAGCGGCTTGCCAAATTCAACCGCAGTGGTGCTGGGTAAACCTGCTTTTGTTAGACCAGTCATGAAGTTGAGCGTCGCCGGTCCGCCCGTTGTTGTTCCTCGCGCGATGTAGTAGCCGGTCGTCTCAATCAGCGTCACATTCTGGTGGTTGAAGAGATTGAAGCTCTCGGCCAGCAGTTCAAGCTGACTGTTGTGAGCCAAATCGAAGCGCTTGGCGACTCGTGCGTCACCCGTCCACGTCGCAGGATAGCGGTACGTATTGCGTCCAATGCCATAGACGCGATTGTCGCCTCCGGAGCCGTTCATCGCCGGCCCAACTCCCTCAACCAGCGTCGTTCCTCCGGTTAGGAGCCGGTCATAAGAGCCGGGAATGTATCCGCTGGTGCGCATCGTGTAAGGGCGTCCCGAGCGAAACTGCCCCACTGCGGCAATGCTCCATGCATTCGCCAGATTTCCTACCCAGCTCTGCAGCTTCCAGGGCGTTGTATAGAGCACTGTTGCCGCAGCGGAGTGGCGAATGTCCAGGTTCGAAGTCCCGTATTCCAGCCGAAAATTCGCTGGATCGAGAACATCATTTCCCGCGACCTGCCCCGACTCATTCGGATTCCAGTCCGTGGCATGGGCATAGAGATAGTGCGCATGAAGGCTGAGTCCGTGCCCTCCGTAGCGCACAATCTTGAACATCGCGGCATCATACGTCGAGTTAGCCCGGCTCTCGATCGAACTAAGTTGCTGATAGTTCGCATTGGGACGAAGGTCATATAGAGGCACGGTGATGGTCGGCGTCTTGATCGGCCCAGCCCCGAGCGTATCCACAACGTCATACGTAATGGTCTGCGGCTTTCCGCTCGCGCCGAGGGTCTGGCCAAGGTTGGTGTCGATGGAGATCGGTAGCCGCCGCCCGAGGCTGGCCATCGCGCTCACCGAAACCAGCCAGTGGCTGGGCAGTTCCTGTTCCAGGCTGACCACTGCCTGATCCACCTCCTGCGCGCGGAAGTTGGGCGCGAAAGAAACTGCACCCGGCGCGACAATTGTCTGCGGTTGGACAGGAAAGACATACGGAAAAGGTGGAGCGCCATTGTCCGTAGGTTTGAAGAAGAAGTTCAGATCGCCGTTCGCCGAACCGGTCTGGGTCAACGCGGCTAGAGCCGTGCCATTGTCGATCCGGCCAAAGTAGAGGCCCGCTCCGGCGCGCAGCACCATTGTTTTTCCAGAAGACGAGCTAAACGGCGCCCACGCCAGCCCCACACGCGGGCCCCAGTTCAGCCCCATGCCAGGCATCCGCTGCGTCGCCGGCAGGTCAGGGTTCTCGACGCTGGCGATGGGTGCCGGCAATTGTTCTGCTTCCAGGCGCAGACCGGCAGAGAGAGTCAGATTGTGCAAAGGCTGCCACTGCTCGGTCGCAAAAGCCGCCAGGTCGTTGGTGCTCAGATGCCAGTTCGACGGCCCAATACGCTGCGAATACCACGCATAGCAGGGCAGGTAGCCCAGCCCGCTCAACGCGCCATTCACCGTGTGAACCCGTCCCGTGGCGTCGCAATTGTGCTGGTCGGGATTGAGATTGTTGCTGTTGACCAAGCCATACTTCTCGAAGCTGGCTGTATCGGAGACGAAATTCAGCACATCGGCATAGGAGTACGTGCCGGTCTGGTTCACCAGCGTATCCACCGCATCGGAGACATGATCGAAGCTGCCGCCGGCTTTCGCCAGATGCGCTCCCCGCACCCAGCTCAACGTGTCCTGCAGATCGAAGATGCGTTCGTCCGGATACTTGGAATTGCCCAATCGCGCCGGCTTGCCGAGGATAAAGCCGTACTTCGAATCGGCAATGATCTCTGGTAATCTGCCCCAGTCGTTGGCGATCAAAGGAGCTTCAAACGCTGATGGCTCTTGGGGCGTTTCACTCTGCACGTGCCGCCTGAACTGCGCAGCCGTCGCATTGAGCAGGTTGGCGGTGAGAAAGCTATCCCACTTGGCCAGCTCCCATCCATCGCTGGTCTGGACGTTGCCGAAGCTGTGACTGCCATAGGTCTCGGAAGTAAGCCCCAGCGCGCCGCCTGGAGCATTGACGTTGGCAATGTTGCCTTCGACGTTCAGGTGTTGCCGCTCGCTGGCCTGCCAATCCACACGCGCAAACCCCTGCCACTGTTTGGTGCTGCGCGGTACCGGGCCAAGCAGTCCGGCAAGCTGCTCAAGCCCTGAGGAATAGGCAGCGGCGGCCTGCTCCAGGATTGCCGGACCGGGAAGAGCCAGGCGCAGGGCCAGCACCTTGAGTTCGTCGTCCGTGGGCTGTGCGAAGAATTCATCCGCATGACGCACAGTGGCCACGGCGGGGTCATTGCGCTGCAGGCCATCGAGAGCCGCAAACCAGAACAGCTTGTCGCGCTTAATCTGGCTACCAACACCGAAGCCGAAAGTTTGCCGGCTGTTGACCGGCGAATAAGGCTCGGCGGCGAACTGGGCGGTATCGATTCCGCTGGCCGGCGCAGTCTCTTGAACCCACTGGGTAAAGGGATTCTGTGCGCCCCACAGACTTTGCCTATTCAGATAAAACGCCTGCCCGTGCAGCCCGTTGCGACCCCGGGCAGTGGCTACGTTGATAGCTCCACCCGCATTGTGGCTGGCTTCGGACGGGGCATCGCTGGTGCGTGCTTCCAGTGTGAGCACAGCCGACTGACCTACAGATGACACGCCCGCGGATTCGGTCGCCCGGCTTTGGCCACCGCTCTCCGTGTGAAAGGCCGGAGTGGTCGCGATCCCGTCAATGCTGCTGGCTGTCTGAAAGGCATTGCCACCTTCCATGGAGATAGATTGGGATTCGTCTCCCGAATCAGCCCCGGTCAGATCATCTCTGCTGCCGTTCTGGCTCGCTGGATTGGCAGCGGGCGTGATCGCCGCGAACTCCTGCCAGTTGCGCGAACTGATCGGCAACGCATTCAATTCGTCGCTGGGAATCATCGTCGTCACGGCAGGACTCACAGGGTCGAGCCCACGTACTTCGGCGTCGATAGGCGCCGCCTGAACAGGCAGCTCCATCACCAGCGCCGCCTGCACCCGTGTCGCGTGACCGGCGGAGACAAGAATGCCCTCTACCGCGCCTTTCCCCAATTGAGGCACATCCGCCTCCAGGCGGTATTCGCCTGGACCAAGTCCAGTGAAGCGGTAGCTGCCGTTTTTGCCGGTGATCCCGCGCGACGTCGCGCCGGTCGAGAGGTTGCGCACCACCACGACCGCCTGTTCCAGAGGAATGCTATGCCAATCCGTAAGCCTGCCCGCCAGCACTCCGGTTGAATCGCCGGGCAACTCCGCCTTGACGGCAGGAATGGCAAAAAGAGCTGCAAAAAGAGCGCAGGCCAGCCATTTCGCCAGGGAAAACGGGCGAATAGAGCTTCGGCCAGCACGAAAGACGGCACGAAATCTGTTGTGGAGAGTCACCGCGCTCGACACCAGAACCTGTCATTTGCCACCACGCATCACGCATGGAGAGGCAAAGGTTGAGGCAAATCCGGGAACAAGCGGTGCACAATTTTGAAAAGAGTGAAGCGCGACCTGTCTTGAAAGTTCAAGAAACCCCTGAGATTTCAGCCAGCTTTCGGACAGGTTCTGAGAGTTACGAGCGAGTATATCCGTGTTCCAGTAAACTGAATAGATAGGAAGTTGGTATTTCGTACGTATGTTTATCGATGAAGCAAAAATTCTGGTCAAAGCCGGCGACGGCGGCAACGGCTGCGTCGCCTTTCGCCGCGAAAAATTTGTCCCCCGCGGCGGCCCCTCCGGCGGCGACGGCGGACGCGGCGGCGACGTCGTCATGCAGTCCAGCCAGCAGCACAACACCTTGATCCATTTCCGCTATAACCCGGAACATAAAGCCGAACGCGGCCGCCACGGTGAGGGCTCCAACTGCACCGGCCGCGATGGAGAGTCCATCACCCTCCAGGTGCCAGTGGGAACCTCAGTCTTCGACGCCGAAACCGGCGAGCTGATTCACGACTTCTCCCTCCCCGACGAGCGCGTAGTCGTCGCCAAGGGCGGCCGCGGAGGTCGAGGCAACCAGCACTTCGCCACGCCAACCCACCAGGCCCCGCGCGAATCCGAACCGGGCCGCCTAGGCGAAGAGCGCACCTACCGCATGGAGTTGAAGCTGCTAGCTGACGTCGGCCTGGTGGGTTTTCCCAATGCCGGCAAATCGACCTTGATCTCGCGCATTTCAGCCGCCAAGCCGAAGATCGCCGACTATCCCTTCACCACGCTGGCCCCTAATCTCGGCGTAGTAACCGTCGGCGTCGCTCCCAACGAAGAAAGCTTTGTCGTTGCCGACATGCCGGGGCTCATCGAAGGAGCGCATCTCGGCGCAGGACTGGGCATCCAGTTCCTCCGTCACATCGAGCGTACCCGCGTCCTGGTTCATTTGATCGACGTTTCCGACGGCTCAGGCCGCCCCGACCCGATTGAGGACTTCAAAGTCATCAACGCCGAATTGGAAAACTTCGGCCACGGTCTGGCGGAGAAGCCAATGATCGTAGTCGCCAGCAAAATCGACGCAGCCAATCCGGAGAAGCTGAAAAAACTCACCGCATCGGCCAAGCGTCGCAAGCTGGAGTTCTTTGCCATCTCAGCCGTTACGGGGCAGGGAATCGAAGATCTGAAGTGGGCTCTCGCCAAACGGGTCCGCGAGGCGCGTACCGTCGAAGTGCCGGAGCCTGCCTTTTAGTCGCCCGAACCCGCCTCTTCGAGTGCAGCTGTAGCTAGTGCAACTGCACGATAGGCGTTCCGGACGGAATCGTCACATGGAACTGGTCGTCGCTGAGCGGCGTGTTCAGGTTTACGCGCTCCACGGTCATCACCATCTGATACTCCTCCTGCGGCCGCTTCATCGTGATTTTGCTCGGATACTTCACCCCGCTAAAGTCCTGGTATGCGCCATAGATGATCTGCGTCTGCAGGACTCCGGCGTCATCGTATAAATCCTGTTCGTAGGGCAGCAGGTCTTCGCGATGAAAGGTCACCACGCGGACTGGGTACAGCTCCTGGCTGTCCGGTTTGCGCCGCACAACATTCAGGATGTACTCCGGGTGCGAAAGGAGCCTCTTGCTGGCAACATCTTCTTCAGTCGAGCTGTCTGAAGTCACGGAGTAGAGCTCATCGGGCTCCAGTCCACGCACTACCATTGCCGAAAAGAACGGCCCCGGGCGTAGATTCTCGTACCAGTTGGGCGAGGTGCCTTTATTGGCGTTTTCACCCTGGAACGCCTTGCTCTTGGGCGGAACATTCAGCGTAAAGGTCTTGCCGTCGCTGCCAAGGTCGAACGCCGAGGTCTGCACCACCGGCAACTTGCCCAGAATGCGCAGCATCTCCGGCTTACGTAGCAGCAGGTTGGCGCGGATCGACGGATAGTCCGTTGCTTCGCCCTCTTTGGTCTTGAGATGGCTGGCGCGGATATCGACCGTCGCGGTCAGGCTCTCGAACTTGGCCCATTTCTCATTCAGTCCGGCGACAAGCTCGTCGGCGGTCGCGGTCTGTACGCTGGGCGGCGCAATGGGCTGCAGGAGCTTCCGCTTGGAAATGAACATGCTCGCGCAGCCGGTCAACACCGGCAAGCTGGCCGCCAGCAGCGCAATCGCAGTCAGGCGTCGGGGCAGATTCAGTGTGCAACAGGCAGGGAAAATCAATGTCCACCTGCTTGTTTGACGGCCAGCCGGTAGCTGGCGACATTCTTATTGTGCTCATCCAGAGTCGTGGCAAAGCGCGATTTTCCCTGCGGATCGGCCCCGGCGGCAACGAAATACAGATAGCTCGTCGCCGCCGGGTCGAGCGCCGCGCGCAGCGAAGGCAGTCCGGGGTTGGCGATCGGTCCCGGCGGCAGGCCGGCATGGCGATAGGTGTTGTAGGGCGTATCGTGCGCCAGATCGGATTGATAGATGCTGCCGCGCCACTTGCCCTCGACCTCCAGGCCATAGATCACGGCAGGATCGGTCATCAAAGGCATCTTCTTCGCCAGCCGGTTCGTCAACACGCTGGCCACCAGCGGACGCTCGGCATTGACAGCAGTTTCCCGTTCCACAAGCGAGGCCAAAGTCACCACGGAGTGTACGTCGCGAGTCGTGTCCGCGTTCCCCGTACTGGTGCCCAGGCCAATCCCAGCCGCCGCGGTACGGAATCGGTGAACCATCGCCGTAGCGATCTGCGTCGCTGTAGCCTTGCGCGGAAAGCGATACGTATCCGGAAATAAATAGCCTTCCAGGCTGCGCGCCTGAGGATCGAGATCGGCGATCAAGGCCGTTTCATTTACCGTTGCTGTCAAAAAATCCTCTTTCTTCACCAATCCCGCTTGTTCCACACGAGCCGCGATATCAAAGCGCGTAGCTCCCTCGGGAATAGTCACAGGAAGCGTGAATACATCACCCCGCACAATGCGCGTATAGACCTCGGTCACCGGAGCCGCATGGTCAAAGCGGTACTCCCCAGCCTTGAGCACGCCACGCTTCCAGATCCTGACCAGGTCGAAGCCGTAACGGCTGCGCACCACTCCGGCCTTTTCCAGTTGCACGCCAATCTGCGTGCTGGAGCTGCCCGGAAGGATTTCCACGAAAGTCTCACCCGCCGGACCGGCAGGCAGAAAGACGAACCAAGCCACCCCGCCCGCGCATATTAAAGCCAACAGGAAAAGCCCGAAAAACATTCCCCCGCAGCCCAGCCCGTTCTTCTTTGCCCGCCTGCGGCGTACCATCCCTTACGGTAACCCTTCCTGGAAAACCAGTCCCCAAAACACCGGTACTGAGATAAGACGCGGCCATCCCCTATGGGGATTCCTTATCCTTCGATTGTATCGGCTACGCTTCGTACTTCAGGGTCACACAAGTCGTAAGCTTAAAGGAAAGCGAAGTCCCAATCGTAAAGGAGTTCCTTGCCGGAAGCTGCATCCATCCCGCGCTATCTCGGCCTTGACATCGGCTCGAAGCGTATCGGCGTCGCCGTTTCAGACGAATTAGGACTGACCGCCCAGCCGGTCCTGACGCTGACCCGCAAGCGCAATCCCCGCGACGACATGCGTTCGCTGGCCCGTCTTTGCCGCCGCTTTAGCTGTGTAGGTATCGTCGCCGGAAACCCGCTGCATCTCTCCGGCGAAGCCAGTCCGCAGGCAGCCAAGACGCAAGCTTTCGCCGAGGAGCTGGCGCAGTTAGCCGGCCTGCCCTTATCCCTTTGGGACGAGCGGCTGACCACCCGCGAAGCGCACGCGATTCTTTATGCAGCCGGCAAAAGCCGCCAGGAGCACAAACCGCTGGTCGACCAGGTGGCTGCGACGCTGATTCTCCAATCCTTTCTGGACGCCCATCGCGTTGTGGAAACCCCCGATGGCCGGCAATTCTGAGTGACCAGGGCGAATTACCCAGGGGTAGTGCTACTTTTTCCTGCATATCTCAAACTGAATGTGCAGCTTACAGCTATATTTGCGGTACGCTATGGAGCGATTAGCCGGAGTTTGGCGCCGCTTTTGCGCACTTCAAGCTGCGAATTTACGCCGATCCTTGGTGGCACAGAGGATAACTGGGAATGTTGCGGAGAGCCGGGCTCCCACTTCTCTCCAGTATGCGCCGACCCCAGGTAATTCCCGGCAACCCGGCGACTGCGGCGACGAGGCGCTGGGAATGGATCGGCCGCTATGGGTTGAGATGACCTAGTTCGGGATTCCCTGCACACTCATGGGGGTTGGCATGGCGAATTACCTGGAGAGCAGGTAATGTCCTAAATCTGCGTTGATCGGTTTGCGACCTTCGATTGCCCAAATCAAGGCGACAGCGCACGGACATCCGGCGAGCCCTAAAGGAGAGTCTTTAGGAACGCATCAGATATTGAGTCTCAGGAGTCTTGCATTCATCCTGGCGTCAGCGAGACGGCGCGCGCGCGCCCTGTCCTCCGCTGCTCTCCATCGCTTTCCCGACATAATTAGGGGGAGGAAACTCGCTAAGATGGCTACAAAAATGGCTACAAAAATGGCGGTCGCTTCCATGTCAGTCTCCTACGAACAGTTTACCCCTTCTCGGCTCGGACGGGACATCCCGGCGCTGTCCACTCCAAAATACAATCAACGCAGATTTAGGACGCTACCCGGAGAGCAATCCCAGGACAGCAATCATCGTATAATCAAAGTTTCAGGGTTTCACCCCGGTACAGAACTTAGAGACAGGGCGGACCGCATCGTCACCACCCAACCGAAAAGAATGCCCAGGCCAGGTTTGCCGCCTCTGCCTTCTGAGTCGATGCTCACCGCAACGGAAAACGAATGACCGAACACATCAAGAAGCAGCTCCTGGAAGAGATAGCCAAGCTGGAACATGAGCTGGCCCACGAGCTTCCCATCGAGATCAAGAAAGCAGCCTCTCTCGGCGACCTCTCGGAAAACGCCGAGTACCACATGGCCAAGCAGCGCCAGGTCTTCGTGAACGCGCGTCTGGGCCAGGTGAAAAAGCGCATGGCTGAGCTGTCGCTGGTCAATCTCGCCAACATTCCCCGGGACCGCATCGCTTTTGGCTCGACCATCACCGTCTTCGATACCACCAAGGACGAAGAGATCGTCTACAAGCTCGTGACCAGCGAAGAATCGGACGTGTCCAAGGGGCTCATCTCGACTACCTCGCCCATCGGGCGCGGCCTGATTGGGAAAAAAGTCGGCGACACCGCGACCGTGGTCACTCCCAACGGCAAACGCGAGCTGGAGATTCTGAAGCTGATCACCATCCACGACGAAGCCGGTCATGACGAAGTAGCCCAAACTGAAGCTGGGGCCTGACCCGTGGCGACTACAGCAACCTGGACTTGGACCAGCGCGTTTGGCCGCGCCTGCGGATGGCTGCTCGACCGCATCGTACACGGGCTCGCGCTCACCCGCATTTCGCCCAACTTTCTAACCTTCATCGGGCTGGTGATCAATATTGGTGCGGCATTCCTCTTCGGCAATGCTCACGCGACCAATGCCGGACGGATGTTCCTTTACGCCGGCCTGGTGATCATCGGCGCCGGCCTCTTCGACATGGTCGACGGCCGTGTAGCCCGGCGTAACAATCAGGTCACGGTCTTCGGGGCCTTCTTCGACTCAGTCATCGATCGCTACTCCGACGTCGTGCTGTTCTTCGGACTGATCGTCTACTACGCCCGCGTCAACCACTTCCGTTACGTCGTGCTGACAGCCTTCGTCATGGTCACCTCGCTCATGGTCAGCTACACCCGCGCCCGCGCCGAAGCTCTCATCGGCTCCTGCAAAGTCGGCTTCATGGAGCGGCCGGAGCGCATCGTGCTCATTATTCTCGGCGCGCTCTTCAACCATTGGGGTGTGATGGCGCCGGTGCTCTGGGTGCTCGCGATTCTCTCCACGATTACGGTCATCAACCGCATCACCTACACCTACACCAACACCAAGCACATGGCCCCGCTGAGCTAGTCCTATCCAGTCCCTGCAACCGCAAGCCTTCTCCATGGATCAAATCAATGAAGTGGATGAAAGGATAGATACACATGACGGAAACAGTTCAGAAAGTTCAGAAGACCGACGCGGAGTGGCGTGCCCAGCTCTCGCCGGAGCAATACCACGTTTTGCGCGAGAAGGGCACGGAGCGTCCCTGGTCCGGCGCGCTTACCCAAAATCACGAGACCGGCGAATACATATGCGCGGCCTGCGGCGCCAAGCTGTTTGAAAGCGATGCCAAATTCGACTCCGGCTGCGGCTGGCCCAGCTTCTACATCCCCAAAGACTCCAAAGCCATCGCCGAACATGAAGACAACACCTACGGCATGAGGCGCGTCGAAGTCACCTGCGCCCGCTGCGGCGGCCACCTCGGCCACGTCTTTCCCGACGGCCCCAAGCCGACTGGTCTGCGCTACTGCATCAACTCAGCTTCGCTGACCTTCGAACACGCGGAAAAATAAAGGTATATCGCCGCAACAAAGAACGCCGCAGCCTCAGGGCTGCGGCGTTCTCCGTTTCCTGCAAAAACTCCTGTCGCGCCGTCGCTCGCACGTGATACGGTTCGCATCAAGGATTCTGCCCCAATAGCCCCCGCCACATTGCAGACATCTTCCGTCCTCGTTACCAGGAGAACGAACAATGGCAACTGAGACGATTCAATTCCCCTCCGCCGCCCAGCACACTCGACCCGTCAATCGCACACACGAACGCATCTTCTTCGGCGGCATGGCCATCCTGCTCTGCGTCGTTGTCATCATCGGCTTTGCCCCGACGTACTTCATGGCCGGTATGATCCACGCTCCGTTGCCTAGCCCTATTCTTCATTACCACGGAGCAGCCTTCACGCTCTGGATGGTTCTCTTCCTTATCCAGTCTGCACTCATCTCAGCCAAGCGCGTCGCGTGGCATCGTTCATTTGGAACGATCGCCTTTTGCCTCCCGCCTATCATGATCGTGCTCGGCCTGATCGCAGCCCTCAATGCTTTGGGGCGGGGTGTCATGATCGGCCCTCTCGATCCCTCGACCTCACTGGCAATTCCGCTGTTGGGTATCTTCAGCTTCACTATTCTGATCCTCGCCGCCTGGCGCGCGCGCCGTCGGCCAGATGCTCATAAACGCCTTGTCCTGCTGGCTACCATCGAACTCGTGGAGGCCGCATTCGGCCGCTTTCCCTGGGCGCGCATGAGTCTGTCACCCGCTGCAGGAGCGGTTACCGGCCTCGGCATTCTTGTTCTGCTGGTTGTCGTGTACGATCTCTTCTCGCTGCACCGCCTGCATCGTTCGACGATGTGGGCCGCTCCGTTCACTTTCGTTTTCGGGGCCTTCGCCGTTCCCATCGGCATGACCGGTCCGTGGCACAGTTTCGCGGGCTTTCTGGCGCGCAACGTCGCTCCGCATCTCTAGCCGTCCAGAACCCGATTTTTGCTGCCCACCGCCGCGCATGGGAAGGTATCCTTCACCCATGCGCCTGCGTCTCCCCATCGCTCTAGCGTTCTCCATTTTTCTCGCCGCTTCGGTTCTTCCCGCGCAGCAAGACAAAGCCTTGGAAGCTCAACTTCAGACCATCGCCGCCGCCCATCACGGCAAAGTAACGCTCTTTGCCCACAATCTTAAAACCGGCCAGACTGCCGCTCTCCTGCCCGATGAGCTGGTGAAAACTGCATCCGTTATCAAACTGGCGGTTCTGCTTGACGCAGCCGAGCAGATCCGCTCCGGCAAAGCCACGCTCGACGAGCAACTCGCCCTGACTAAACCCAATCAGGTCGAGGGCTCCGGCGTACTGGCGCTCATGGACACGCCGATGGCCCTCACCCTGCGCGACGACCTGACGCTGATGATTGTCCTCAGCGACAACACCGCCACCAACGTCGCCATCGATCGCCTCGGACTGGTGCACATCAACGCGACCATCCGCGCAGCAGGCCTCAAAGACACCTGGCTCTATAAGAAAGTATCGATTCCTCCCAGCGGACCAATGCCGCCGGATCAGCCCCGCTTCGGCCTGGGCAAAACGACCGCCCGCGAAATGGCGGCATTAATGGAGCGGTTCGCAACCTGCAAACTTGTGCTGGATGGCAGTCCGCCACTCGCCGGAGACAGCAAACTCTGCGGAGCTCTCTTGCACATGCTGCGCAGCCAGCAGGATCGAAACAGCCTGCCACGCTATCTGGAGACACTCGACACCAGCGAAACCGGCTCGGCCATCGCCAACAAGACCGGCGCCTTGAACGACGTGCGCAACGATGTGGCACTGATTGTCACCAAGGCAGGTCCAGTCGTGATCGCCGCGTTTACGCAGGAGAATCACGATCAGCGCTGGACCGGCGACAATGAGGCCGAGCAGACTCTGGGTAAGCTGGCAAAGGCCATCGTCGACCGTTGGTCGCCCAACGGCCTCGATGCAGATGGATTCAACTGGGAAGATCCGGCGCACGGTGGGAAGTAAAAGGCTGCGCCAGGAATCAGAACGAATAGCTGTAGATCGCCAGCGGCTGTTTATGCCTTGGCGACCTTGCCGCTCTTGATGCAGTTGGTGCAGACGCGGATGCGCTTTGCAGCGCCGTTTACCAGCGCATGAACCGCCTGGAGATTCGGGCTCCAGCGGCGCCGTGTAACGTTGTGCGCGTGAGAGATGTTATTGCCAAACTGCGGACCCTTGCCGCAAATGTCGCATACCTGTGCCATGACTCAACTCCAAGATCCTGAACAAAATGTCCCTGTCCATCATTGTGGCTGGGGATCGGGCGGTCGCGAAGACGCGTTTCAAATGCGTCGGAGCGTACTACGCGCTCTGGGTTATCTCGAAAGAGAGCCACAACGCAGAAAGACGCGGCTCGCTGACCTGCTGCCGAACCTCTAGTATACCCGGAATCCAAATTCCGGCAAAGGCTGAGCCGAACGGCATTCCTCAAGCGCGCTTCTTGCGCCGGTTCGGCTCGATATTAGGCAGCAGCCCTGTCAACAACCCAATCGCAGGCAGATAAGCGCAGAGATGGTAGACGAAGATAATACTGGTCTTATCCGCGATCTGCCCCAGAACCGCCGCCCCAATCCCGCCCATGCCGAACGCAAATCCGAAGAACAGCCCGGAGATCATCCCCACCCGGCCCGGCACTAGCTCCTGCGCATAAACCAGGATGGCCGAGAAAGCCGAAGCGATGATCACCCCGATGACGACACTGAGCACGCCGGTCCAGAAAAGGTTGGCATAGGGTAGCAGCAGCGTAAAGGGCAGCACTCCCAGGATCGACGCCCAGATCACATACTTTCGCCCAAACTTGTCCCCCACCGGGCCGCCGATGAGAGTGCCGGCCGCGATAGCCCCGAAGAGCACAAAGAGGTGCAGTTGCGAACTGGCCACCGAAACGTGAAATCGGCTGATCAGGTAGAACGTGTAGTAGCTGGTGAGGCTGGAAATGTAGAAATACTTTGAAAACACCAGCAGCATCAAGATAAAGAGAGCGAAAATCACCCGTCCGCGAGGCAGGGATTGATGCGGTTCGCGCGGCTCTGCGGGACGCGACCGCAGATGCTCCAGCCGCGCCTTGTACCAGCCACCTACCCAACTCAGGATCAAGATGCCGGTCAGAGTTGCAAGCGTGAACCAGAGCACCCCGATCTGCCCGCGCGGCAGAATGATCAAAGCTGCCAGCAGAGGACCGATCGCCGATCCGGAGTTGCCGCCCACCTGAAAAAAGGACTGCGCAAAGCCGTGCTTGCCTCCGGAAGCCATGCGAGCCACCCGGGACGACTCAGGATGGAAGATTGCCGAGCCTACGCCAAACAGCGATCCCGCCACCAGCAGCAGGCCAAAGGTAGGCGCAAAGGCCAGCATCACCAGCCCCACCATTGTGCAGGCCATGCCGATGGGCAGCGAATACGGCATCGGCCTGCGATCCGTAAACATGCCGATAAACGGCTGCAGCAGCGAAGCAGTGATCTGAAAGGTAAGAGTAATCAGTCCGATCTGGCCAAAATTCAGATGAAACGACGACTTGAGGATCGGGTAAATCGACGGCAGGATCGACTGCACCATGTCGTTGATCAGATGGCAAAGGCTCACCGCAGCCAGCACCCGTAGCAGCGTCCCCTCTCCCGAGGACGCGGCGGGAGCCTTGACTTCGGCGACAGATGTGGTTGGGGAACTCATTTTGGTTAGATGTTCCGATCCTAGCTGCGATTCAGAGCTTGGCTGCGATGCAGAGTGTGCTTAGGAGCCTCCACTCAGGAACCGCCCCGCTCCGGCTCCCATTCATCAACACGGTCCAGGTAGTCGCGGTCGATCTTGTCCTCGCGGTTCTCGCGTTCTTCCTGCTCCCGGCGTTTCTCTTGCTCTTCGCGCTCCTCGCGGCCGTCGCTCATACTCTCTCCACTCCTCAGTGTAAGAGACCCATTCGCCAAACGCGAAGTGCGCAAACCAGAGCGACGTTGGGCCAGCTCCCGAATTGCCCATCATTCAACCGCAGCCTGGCAATTTCAAGTTCGTAGCCGAATTCAACAAGTGCATCGGCGACAACGCGCTTATTGACGACGCGCAAGGGATCGTAACTCCTGATGAATTGGGATGAATTGTGGGTGGGGGAAACCTGAGCGCAGTTGTATTGAGCCACTCCGTTTGCTAGTTTGGCGTACATGCTACAGCCTGTTCCGCCGCCGCCTGAACAACTCAGCAGGACCATTGAGACTCTCTACCGGTCGGAATCGGGCCGGGTCCTGGCGACGCTCGTGCGCCTCCTCGGAGACCTGGACTTGGCCGAAGAGTCGATGCACGAAGCGTTCGCTGCCGCATTGGACACATGGCCGAAGACCGGCATTCCGGACAAGCCACGCCCGTGGCTGATTTCAACGGCACGCTTCAAGGCCATCGACGCTATGCGCCGGCGCGCGCGCTTCGATGGAGCGCAAAGAGATCTTGTTACCCATATGGAATCGCGTGTCACCGACACTGCCAGCGGGAATGAAGAGATTGGAGATGAAGAGATTGAGGATGACCGCCTCCGTCTGATTTTCACCTGCTGCCATCCCGCTCTGCCTCCGGAAGGGCAGGTCGCCCTCACTCTTCGCGAGGTCTGCGGCCTGACTACGGAGGAGATTGCCCGGGCATTTCTGGTTACGCCGGCAACGCTCGCCCAACGGATCGTGCGCGCCAAGGCAAAGATTCGAGAGGCATCGATTCCATACGAAGTGCCGGCGCCGGAGGAGTTGCCGGAGCGGCTAGCCGCGGTGCTTCAGGTCATCTATCTCGTCTTCAACGAGGGTTACTCAGCTGCGGCGGGAGCGGAGGTAACGCGGGCCGAGCTAACCGGAGAAGCGATTCGATTGGGACGACTACTGACCGAACTCCAGCCAGAGCCGGAGATCCCAGAGCCGGAGATAATAGGCCTGCTTGCCCTGATGTTGCTCCAGGAATCCCGTCGCGCCGCGCGGACCTCTCCGGCCGGCGAGCTGATCTTGCTGGCAAATCAAGACCGCTCACTCTGGAACCGCAAGCAGATCGCCGAGGGAGTGGCATTGGTGGAGAAAGCCCTGAACTCCCGCCGCTTCGGTGCTTACACACTGCAGGCTGCGATCGCGGCCGTTCATGCGGAGGCGGAATCGCCCGCTGCAACCGACTGGCGGCAGATTGTTGCGCTTTACAACCAACTGGTACGAATTCACCCTTCGCCGGTAGCCCATCTCAATCGCGCCGTGGCCATTGCCGAGCGCGATGGTCCAGAGAGCGGCCTGGCGCATATCGATGCGGTGCTGGAGCAAGGCGAATTGGCAAATTACTACCTGGCGCATTCAGCGCGTGCAGAGCTGTACCGCAGGCTCGGCAGGACCGCTGAGGCCCGGTCCGCTTATGAGAAAGCTCTGGCGCTGACTCAACAGGAACCGGAACGGCAATTCCTGCAGGAGCGGATTCGGCAGCTGAAATAAAAGAGACTTGTCAGAAGCCGATGCGGACTACGGAATCCGGCAGCGGGATGAGTTGGCAACGGACGCAGCATCACCCCCGGCCAGACGAGTCCGGATGTTATTCAAGTGGTAACTGACGGGTGGCCGGTTATTCAGGCGTTGCTCTGCTATCGGCGCTCAGGGATTAAGCTGTTCCGTATGGCACCGGCTGTTCTCTCAATCGCGCTCTATCATCGCCTGCTCCGTCTCGCGCTGTGTTTGACCATGTTCGTAGTCATCCTGATCGCTCTCCTGGGCTGCAGCCTCCGCATCTACACCGCCTACCTAGTTCACCGCGCCGTCGCCCTCCTCGACGAAGCAGCCCGCATTCCGGTTGGCGCTACCGAGGACTCCATCCTGCCCCTCGTCTCCCGATACGGCGGCCAAAGGCAGATACCCCCGCCCCCTGAAGACGTCGAGGATTGCCTCAATAAAACGGACTGCGAGTACCACAACGCACACATCCCCGACTACTCTTACATGTTTGATCTTTCAACGCTCAACGTCTATTCCGGGTCGGACCGGCATCCAGGGCGTCTCCGTCGTGCCCTGACCGTCTTGATGATCCGGACTCCCAGCTTCTTGCGCGGACCACTCTCCATGCGCTTCTGGATGGCCGATGTAGTTATTCGCATTCATGCCGGGCGCGTCGAAGCCATCCATGGCGGACTTTATGTTGAGGGCCGCCCCGCGTGGCTAGGCAATGCCTGGACGCTTTCCGCAGATATGCCCCCTGAATGGCTGTCCAAAAACTACGTTGTCGATGGGACATTCCTGGAGATGTGGAACGACGGTGGCGCTGGCACTAATCACCATCTGACGCCCACAGCCACACCTGAGCAGTTTCAGGCCGCACGCGGATTCGATGCCCGTTGCCTCACCGGCTTCATCCCCTGCCGCTGCCTCGGCGATCTCAACCCTCGCGCCTTCCTCTTACATGAGCAAGCATCCTGAAGTCGGCGATACCATCACCACTCCTGGATGCCCGAGTCCCCACTAGTTCCTAGTTTTGAATCTCCACTAGGTAGTCCTTGATCTGCTTTCTTGGATCATGGACGTGTGGTCGCCCAACCGTACATGACCCCAACTCCTCAATCGCAAAGTTCGGCTTCGCTGACGACGAATTCTGGTTTTTCGTCGGTCGACTCGAAATGGTAGGTTCCGATGTTGACGCGTGCAAGGCTCCCTGCTGGACTCGTCATTCGCTCAAGCACGACGCATTCTATGAGCCCAGGCTGTGGGTAGTCAGAATCGGTCCAGAGGTCCGCACTTGTGAACAAAGGAATCTTGTCGATGATCGAATGCACTTCTCCCTGAGCATCGCGAAACTGCGCCTCGACAATTCCCGGCTGAGGCTCCTCATCTACGAAGCGCACGATCTGAACGCGTAGGTTAGGCATCCTCAAATCATAGTGTCTTCGTGGTCCCGGGCGGATGGTCGGCAACTCGGACATTACCCAGTCTTCGGATCACTTCCGATTAGCCGGTGATACGACCGGAGCGCACCAAGATCAAATCGGGATCTTACAATTTCGGTTCAACGAACAACGTGGAAAGTGCGTTTCCAGCGCGTGTCTGGGAAGAAATGCACCAGAACGTGGCCGATCCACGCGAGTTTGTGACCGAATCCTGCTTGTTCAAGTTGCCCATCTGCGGCCTTGAACGACCAATAGTTGAAGAGAGGCCGGCCAATTATGTTGGCGCGTGGCACGAAGCCCCAGTAGCGCGAGTCCAGGCTGTTGTGCCGGTTATCGCCCATCATGAAATACATGCCGGGTGGAACCACCAGGTCGCCATCCTGGATATAACTCGAAAAGTTCACGGCCCATGACTCTGATGCCCCGGGCACCCCAGCCGGGGGTACTGCGGGAAAATCATCGAGGAACTCGTTGAAGTTATCCGTCGTTGTCGGCTGCGCAAATCCCACAGGCTGTGCGACACCATTCAGAATCACAATGCCGTTGCGGAGATGAATATGATCTCCTGGTACGCCAATCAACCTCTTCACCAGGGGAGTGTATTGTGGTGTTCCGTCGGCGTTAGTGGCATCAATACCAGGCTGATTGACGGGCTTGTGGAAGACCACGATATCGCCGCGCCTCGGCTCGCGATACCTGATGAGCGGCATCCACGAAGCGGGCGGCATTGGCGTCATCTGGTCGACGACTAGGTGATCGCCTACAAGCAACGTGTTCTCCATCGAGCCTGACGGAATGAGGTAGTTCTGAGCTAAGAAGGTCAGAATGAACAGGCCCACCACCAGAACTGAGCAGATGCTGGCCAGCGCCTCGAAAGGAGTCTCTTCCCGGTTGATGTCGGCGGAAGCTGGGGGCTTTGTTGAAACAGGAGAACTCTTCGTTGCAGGACTCATCCAAACGGTTCCTCAGGAAAGGCTGGCGAGCCCGAGGGCGCTCGCAGCGGTCACTTTAAAAGGGATTATTCATGTACGTTCGATTGTCGTCGAGTCTGCTTCTTGACCAGAGTCTATCAAATCCCTGTGCAACGAAGAATTCTCATAGTTCGCAGTTGCCAAAGTATAAACTCCTCATGTCGATTGTCGACTTCAGCCCATGGCACCCATTGACAGGATCGCGGTCGGATTATCGCCAATCCGGACATTACTCCATTTTGGGGTTACTTCCGGTTTGCCGGCGACTCTTGATCGTAGATGCAGTGGAACGGCTTCGCTCTATGATGAAGAACAATGAAAGTTTCTCCCGCTGCAATGGCGCGTCTGTCCGCGATCTACCTAACCTGCGTGTACTGCATTCTTTGTGTTTGCTGCAAGAGTAGCCACAAAAGCAATGCGAGCGAAAGCTCAATGAGCGAAACAGCAGTCGTCGCTCGCGCGAATACCAATGATCCGTTCGCAATCTCGCCGAATGGATCGTTTCTGGTTCACGCTCCTACAGGAATCATTCAGTCTGAGCGAATCTACGAGAGCATCTTCGACGTTCGAGATGTCAGATCGTCAAGGCAGGTTGCGACCATTAAACTTCCAGTTCAGGCGAAGACCGGCTTTCAATTCCGGGATGTTGAATTCTGCGACCACGGGCGGTATCTGCTCGCAGTCGGACCTGTGATCACGATCTATCCTGGCCAAGATCCAGCGTCAACAGCTGGAGACCTTATCACAGCTGCGTCGGAAGACTTCGTCAAGATTCTGGACATGAAATACAACAGTTTGCACGCAGACATATCTCTCAGCACGGCAGAACATTCCTTTCCCCCGGAGGCCCTGGCCCGCTACAAGCAAATCAATCCGGAATGGCACTTGAGGAAGGAATGGCACGGCGAGGTTCGCTTTGCGGCCTGCGCCGCGAACGCGCCGATTGCGGCGATTGTGATCAACTTCGGCAACGAGATGAGCACGGTCAAGATCTTAAATCTGGATACTGGAGCAGAGACACAGGAGTTCGGCGGCATACTGGGCCAAACAAATGTCGTAGGACTTGCGGTTTCTCCGCAGGGATCCAGTCTCGCATTGTTCGGGGAGGGGAATGCCCCTGACGCACACGACCTGAATGATCACCGCATCACAACCGTCGACCTGCAAAGCAAGAAGATCATCCGGGCGGTCGGCGTAAAAAGCTCCACCAACTTTGCATCAGTTTCGATTGCATACGCGGGTGAATCGACCATTGCCGTCGAGCTTGTCGATCGTGAGTACCTCGGTTACTCACCTTCAGACCCGCCTCAGCTGCAGTACCGCTCTCATGACCATGCGTCAGTACACTTCTTCGATGTTCAGACAGGTTCTGAATCACAGGTCATCTCAGATCCAAGTGTTGACGACTTCAGCCTTAAGGGAATTTCTGCAGATGGGCGTATCATGCTCGCTTATGCGGGCAAATCGCGCATCTGCAAATCCTGCAATGACGGATCGGGCGAACAAGAAGTCACCGACGCGCGCTTTACGCTATGGAATCGAGAAACGGGGCAACCGATTGGCAGATCACCCGAACTAAAGATTGTTCATCACACTTGCCCATGGTTTCGTTGGCTAAGTTGGGGCAGCTGCGTTGCATCCGACGAAACGCCTACCCTTAAATTGAGCCAGGATGGACACGCAGTGGTTGCGTCCTGGGTAAGCGGGGGTGAGCCGATTCAGGTATACAGCCTCCCGACGCAATAGCGGGTGTTGTATTTCCAACCTCCCGCCTGTATTGTCGGCAATCCGGACATTACCCCTTTTGGCTTTACTTCTGGATTGCCGGTGATACGCCCAGAGGCAGGTGGCCCACTCACCGATCCAGCCACCCGTCTGAAATAAAAAATAAAGTGGCTGTCGATTTTCCGTCTTCCCAACGACTATAGGACAAAAGAACGATGCGCTACGGTTTCTGAGTGCCAGGAAACAAGCCATCGGGAACAAACCCCAGGAATCAAGGAGAAAAATTCATGCCACAGTATTTGGTTTGTAACTACATGCCCGACGACTTCGACCCGTCCACCGTAACCCAAGCGATGATCGACGAGATCCACGCGCTCAACCGCGAAATGGATGCTGCCGGCGTGACGAAGTTCGCCTGCGGGATCTACCCGGCCGCCGCCGCAAAGACAGTGCGGAAGCTGCCCGACGGCAAGGTGTCCGTCACCGACGGGCCGTACATCGAGACCAAGGAGCACATGGGCGGCTTTTGGATACTGGAAGCCGCCGATATGGACGAGGCGCTCGCATGGGCGCGGAAGGGTGCCATCTCCCCCGATGCGGTGGGCGAGGTGCGCGAGCTTCTATTCTTCCCGGCCCCGGAACTAGAACCCAGCGAAAGCAAGTAAACACCCTGGCCACTGCGGCCTCAGAACACGCGCTTTAGTGACGGGATGAACTAGCCGGCGCAACGCTCTGCTGCCGGCTGGTTCAACCCGCGATGCTCAATCCCCTATGAGGAGAAGAACAATGAAATACCTCTGTTTTGGCTACTACGACAAAAGCAAATTCGACGGCATGACTGAGGCCGAGCGAAACGCCATGTTCGATACATGCCTTGAATACGACGACCATCTTCGCGCCAACGGAAACTGGGCCGGCGGCGAAGCCCTTCAGGGGCCGGAGACCGCCCTGACCCTGTCCAGGAAAAACGGCAAGCTGGCAACGACCGACGGCCCCTATGCTGAAACAAAAGAACAACTTGGCGGCATTCTCGTCCTTGAGGCGCGAGACATGAATCATGCCGTACAGCTCATCGGCCAGCATCCGGCTCTGACCTATGGCAACATTTTCGAGATTCGGCCAGCCGGGGACATGAACGAAGTCATCAAGGCAAGTGAGCAGCGACGGAAACAGGCCGCTGCACCCTGAAGAAGGTTTCTATGGTTGGCGAACCGCAAACCGGCTGACTTCCCGGCCCACCGGGTGATTGACGCTGACCAAACAAAAACGATACACTACCTTAGTTTGGCGATTCTGCCTGTAGCCCTGTAGTCGGCACTCGTTTGTGGAAACAGACTTGAGTCTCGCCAGGGTGAGCATGTATTTGCCCATTCAATTGATTTGTGGGATGCGCGCCCAATCCTTACCGGATCGAGCGGCTGCGCTGGAGGTTCTATGTACGCTGTGATTCGTACCGGTGGCAAGCAATACCGGGTCGCCCCAGGCGATGTCGTCAAGATTGAAAAGCTCGAGCTCCCTGAAGCGGAAGCCCCAAATGTGGTCTTTTCCGACGTGCTGGCAGTTTCGGGCGAGCCCGGCTCGATTGTGAAGCCGGCGACGGCCACAGTGACCGCTGAGGTTGTGGGCGATGGACGCCACGCCAAGATCCTGGTCTTCCACCTCAAGCGGAAGAAGCAGTACAAGAAGATGCAGGGGCATCGCCAGGCATTCACCGAGGTCCGCATCAAGTCGATTGAAGTCGATGGCGTTCCTTACGGCACGGCTGTCTAGGCCGGATAACTCTTAAGGGCCTGTTTCTCGATTCCGGCCCCACGATTTTGAAAGGATTCTTGCAATGGCACATAAAAAAGGTGGCGGTAGTTCAACAAACGGACGCGACTCCAATGCCCAGCGGCTGGGCGTGAAGGCCTTCGGCGGCCAGGTAGTTACCGGCGGCACAATCATCGTGCGGCAGCGCGGAACACCGATCAAGCCCGGCCTGAATGTCGGCATCGGCAAGGACGACACCCTCTTCGCCAAGATCAGCGGCACTGTGCAGTTCCGCGATCGCGGCGGCAGGGGACGCTTCGCCTTCGTCGAGCCCCTCGCGGCTGAGTAAATTCAGCCCAGCAAAGAGCAAGAGGCCGGAACCAATCAGGTTCCGGCCTCTCTGTTTTGATTCAAAAGATAGTTAGGACTCCGATTCCTTACCCTTGAGGGTGCGCACGAAAGCGCGCTCCACCACCTTCTCCACATCCACCAGGAAGAAGCTGGGCGATGGCTGCACCGCCACCTGTGTACCCTTGTGGCCGAGAGCCGAAGCAATCTGGTCCCACTTGTAAATCGCCGAGTTGACAGCGACTGTAATCGGTTTGCGCGCAGGCTCGGGAAGCGCGGAGTATGCGATCCACAAACCGAGAGTCACAACCGAAGAACTTTCAAAGATAGTCTGCATGGCCGGGCTCATGGTTAAGTGCACAGCCGCCACAGTGGACTCGATGCAGTCAGTTGCCGCCATGATCCCCAGCCCCAGCGCCATGCCGAACGGACGGCTGCGCGGCGAAAGCCCGATAGCCTTCATGCTCAACATCAGGAAGGCCAGAAGACAAAGTTCGGCGGTGCCCACGCAGCGCATCATCTGCACCCCAATCTGAACCAGAGCCTGGGGTCCAAAGGTGATCGATGTCAGCGTTGTCGCTGTGACTAAGATTGAAGCAATCGCCGCCCAGCGGAAAACCGTGGTTCCCATGCGAACCAAACCTGGCAGAGGAGCCATCGCTTGTCTGTACACGTCCAGGCAGCTTAGGAACAAAAGGATTGCGGAGATAAGGTAGCTGGACCACTCCACGAGAAAATACATCTTCGTATATGCCAACGGGCTGGCCAAGAGAGGTCCGTACAGCAGGAACTCTACGAGGATCGCGGTGATCGCGCGCACGCAAAGATAGGAAAACACCCACGGATAATGTTTCCGCAGGTTGGGCCGGAAAAAGAGGACTGAGGCAGCGATCGACAGCAATACATCTAAGTTGACTACGATCGTTTGTTGGAGAGACGAATGCATTCGGCGGCTCCGGCCATCCTGAGAGTTCCTTCAGGATAGCGCGTTTCCGAGCCGCCGCTCAACCAAATAGGTAACCAAGGCATAGCACTTTCGTGCCAGCAGTAATCGGCACAACTCGACCTAAACTAGCGAAGGCTGGGGCAAGATTGCGTGAAGGGATTGCACAATGGAACCGGACCCGGGACGCTTGCCTTATGCATCGAAGCGACTGTGAGGTTCTTGGGTATTGAGTTACCGGCAACTGCGGCGGCGACGACGAGGGTGAAAGCAACAACGCGAAGTGCGAGTTTCATAAATAGGCTCCTTGGGGAATGGTTTTAACGTGGGCAAGTTCCGCCACGCTCCCCAGGAATAGACCTGATGGTATGTTAAGTCCAGAAATTTCAGCGTAATTAGTAAGTATCCAATAGATAAGTTACTGAGGGTACTATTTCTGCAGTAATCCTTACTAAGGAACTCAGGCGTGCCATCGGTTTAATTAGAATTGCATTATTAGAGTACCGCACTCATATCAACCGGGTTACCTGCAACCTTCTTTTTCAACCTCCGCCGTGGTAAAATAAGAGGTGTCGGCAGCTCCCGTTTTTCTCTTTCTGTACGTATGTTTCAAGGCAAATTTGAGTTGTGCAGCCGGATCAGCGGATCGTATGCAGTCTCTGTGCAAAGCGGTTGAGCGCATATGAGTGATTAACGCTTCAAGAGGCAAAACGGATTTACCAAACCCGAAAATATCTTTGCCAAAGCGAGCCCATGTCCACAAAAAATCTCTTCGATGCTTCCTCTTCCGGCGCAACCCCTGCCAATAGTGGCACTTACACCAGTGAAAACATTAAGATCCTGGAAGGTTTAGAGGCCGTCCGGCTGCGTCCGGCGATGTATATCGGCTCCACCGGCGAGATGGGATTGCATCACCTGGTCTATGAGGTCGTCGATAACTCGGTCGACGAAGCGTTGGCGGGATATGCCACGGGCATCGAGGTAGTTATTCACTTCGACAATTCAGTCACGGTGATCGATGACGGCCGCGGAATTCCGACCGATATGAAGACGTTACCCAACGGCGAGCAAATGCCTGCCGTCCAGGTGGTTTTGACCAAGTTGCACGCCGGTGGCAAGTTTGATTCCTCCACCTACAAAGTTTCCGGCGGACTCCACGGAGTAGGCGTGAGCTGCGTCAATGCGCTCAGCCAGGAGTTCAACGTCGAGATCTGGCGCGATGGCTACACCTACGAGCAGGACTACTCCTGTGGCGACCCGACCAGTCCCCTGCGCCAAACCGGAACCAGCAAACGGCGCGGAACCAAGGTCCATTTCCTGCCCGACCGCAGCATTTTCACCGTCACCGAGTACAACTACGACACCCTCGCCCAGCGTCTGCGCGAACTCGCCTTCCTCAACAAGGGCCTTCAAATCACCCTCACCGACGAGCGGACCGTCGATCCCAAGACCGGCGAGGCTAAGCGGACCGAGTTCCGCTACGCCGGCGGCATCTCCGAGTTCATCAAGCATCTGAACAAGGGCAAGGTGGTCGTTCATGAAAAGCCGATCAGCATGGAAGCGAATCGCGAGAATGTCGAAATCGACATCGCCATGCAGTACAACGACGGCTATTCCGAAACCATCTTCAGCTTCGCCAATAACATCAACACCGTCGACGGCGGCAGCCATCTTTCGGGATTCCGCAGCGCGCTTACCCGCACCATCAACGCTATCGGCCAGCAGATGGGTCTCTTCAAAGACGTGAAAGAAAACCTCTCCGGCGACGATGTGCGTGAGGGCCTGGTTGCTGTAGTCAGCGTCAAGCTTTCGCAGCCTCAGTTCGAGGGGCAGACCAAGGGCAAGCTCAACTCCGATATCGCCGGCATCGTGCAGGCTTTTGTGAACGAGCGGCTAGGCGCCTTCCTCGAACAGAATCCCCCCATCGCCAAGAAGATCATCGCCAAAGCCATCGATGCCGCCCGCGCCCGCGAAGCAGCCCGCAAGGCCCGCGACATTACCCGCAAGGGCGCATTGGGCGGCGGCGGCCTTCCCGGCAAGCTGGCCGACTGCTCTGAGCGCAATCCCGAGCGATGCGAACTCTACTTGGTCGAGGGTGAGTCGGCAGGCGGCACCGCCAAGCAAGGGCGCGATCGCCGTTTCCAGGCAATCCTGCCCCTCAAGGGCAAGATCCTCAACGTCGAAAAGGCCCGCTACGACAAGATGCTAGGCCACGAGGAAATCCGCGCCATGATCACTGCGCTAGGCTGCGGCATCGGCAAGGACGACTTCGACCCCACCAAGCTGCGTTACGGCAAGCTCATCCTGATGACCGATGCCGACGTGGACGGTTCGCACATCCGCACCCTTCTGCTCACCTTCTTCTTCCGCCACATGACCGAGCTCATCAAGCGCGGCCATGTCTACATTGCGCAGCCGCCTCTCTACAAGATCAAGAAGGGCCGCTTCGAGCAATACATCAAGAATGACGCGGAATTCTTGAAGGTGATGGTCAAGCGCGCTTCAGACGGCATCACCGTGCGCCATGGCGAGGGTGCCGAGGTCATCGACGGCGCCAATCTGGCGCAGTTCATGACCCATCTGGATGAATATCTGGGCTTCTTCGACAAGGTGGACAAGCGCATCCGCAACGAGAAGATCACCGAACTGGTAGCCAAGGCCGAGTTGACCAAGCGCGCGGATTTCCTCTCCGATCCAGCCAACGAAGGCAGCGTTCCAGCCAAGCTGGTGGCGCTGAGGGCGGCGCTCGTGCCCTTGGCTGAACAGTTCCAGTTCCGCGCCCTGGGCGAGCCGGAGCGGGACGAAGAACATCAGACCTGGTCGTTAAGCTTCACCGATACTCAAGCGGCAGTCCGCCACATTGACTGGTCGCTAGCCAATAGCGCCGAGTTCCGTCAGATGATGGCCAAGTACGCGCTCATCAAGGATCAGCTTGAGCCACCGTTCCTGATCGAATACGCCAGCAAGACCGTAGCCGAAGTCGCTCAGGACGACGCCGACGCGGACGCCGAGGCGGCTGTAGAAGCAGCGGAAGCGACCGTGGCCAAACCGGCCAAAAAGACCGGGCGGGCCAATCGCGAGCCGGTCGAGAAGCAAAGCGCGCGCGAGCTCTTCGAGTACGTTGTGGAACAAGGCAAGAAGGAATATCAGGTCCAACGCTACAAAGGTCTGGGAGAAATGACCGCTCCGCAGTTGTGGGAGACGACCATGGACCCCTCCGTCCGTACTTTGCTTCAGGTAAAGCTGGAAGACATTGCCGAGACCGAGCACATCTTCACCACTCTGATGGGAGAAGATGTGGAAGCTCGCCGCAAATTCATCGAAGATAATGCCCTCGACGTCAAGAATCTGGACATCTAGGCATTTTCTTTTGAACGGGGAGCTGGAGTCGAGAAGAGGGTGAGCCCTTCAAGGGCTCACCCTCGCTTCTCTAGCCCAATGATGTTAGTTCTTATACCTCTTTTGGATTACCTTAGTGTGATATTTAGGCCTAAATTAGTAGTACGATAGTAACTTAAGCAAAATGGATACCTCCGCCACTCAGCCGGATTCAGCCAGGAAACGTGTCTTTTCGTTTCTAACATCGCTCTATCCGTTACGTTACGGAGTGGCGGCGATCATTCTCGCCACGGTGGGCTATTCCCTGTTTGAATTTCTGCCCCTGATTCGTCATGACCTGAGCCTCATGCATGACGCATACACAGTGGACGTGAGGGGCATTCGTCTCGAAAGCGACCTGGAACTGGCGATCCAGCAAGACCGCCGCAGTTTCACCAGAGCCTTGCTGGCCACCAGCAAACTTCCCACGGCAAAAACTTTCGCGGAGAAGGATTCTGTAAAAAAAGATTTCGCAGAGCACATACGGTACTTGCGATCTCACGATGCCGCAATCGCAGCCATTGAGTCCAGCCTAAGTCAGCTAGGAGAGGGGCCGCGGAGCTACCAGCAACAGTTTCATCCGCTCTGGGAGCAATATAAAACTGACCGCGACAAGCTTCTGGAAGCTGCGCTGCGAGGCGGCCCGGATGAAGCTTACCGGGTTGACTCCGGCTTGGGCACGCACGTCTTCCTTTCCGCGCAGCGGTCGGCTCAAGATGCCGAGGTTGCGCTTGAGGCTTCAGTCGCCGCCAAGATACGCGATGCGTCGAAAGCTCTCAGCAACGCTGAGAGCGAACTCCTGACGGTAGTCTTTATTAAGCTCATCGTGGTCTCGCTCCTAATCTGGATGGATTGGAAGCGGGTTCGTGCCGAGAGACAGCTCCGCTCCACCACCCGTGAGCTGCGCGCCACTGAAGATAGTTTTCAACGCGCTTTCGATTCCGCGGTTGTGGGCATGGGAATCTTTTCACTGGACGGTACTGTGAAGTCGGTGAATCCCATGGGTGCGAAGATGTTGGGCTATGAGGTAAGCGAGCTCATCGGCACCAAGGTCAAGAGCATCATGGCCCCTGAGTATCGAGAGGCTCACATACAGCAGATCGCCACTCTCCCATACGGCCCGGAAACCAGTTATGTGGCGGAGCGGCGGGTCATTCGCAAGGATGGCACAGCTGCCTGGGTGCGCAACAGCGTAACCCTGATGAGGCCTGAGGGCGGAGAAGCACATTACTTTTCCATCAGCGAAGAGATCACTCTCCAGAAAGAAGCGCACGACCGGCTGGCCTATCTTGCCAACTATGATCCGGTGACCAATCTGCCCAACCGGCGTTTCTTTGAGGAACAGCTTGTAACGGCGCTGAAACCGGCCGCCGGGCAATCGAACGGCGTTGCGCTGCTGTATCTGGAAATCGACAGTTTCGATTTTCTCAAAGGGACGTTTGGCCGCGCTGTAGCCGACGAAATTCTCGGCGAATTGGGCGCGCATCTGAAGGCATTTCAGCAGGGGACTGAACTCATCGCGCGCATGGACGATCAGGTCTTTGGAATGCTGGTCAATGCCGCGCCCTACGACGAAGCCACGCTGGTCCGCGCTGGCGAATTGAGGGGCATTTTTCATCGTGCCGGTGAAACCGGCAAGCATCGCATCCCCATCTCGGCAAGTATCGGCATCGCGTACTCCGGTGAACCCTCCGGCGATTCGGGCAAGCATCGCATCGACAGGCCCCGTGCTGATGGAAATACAGAGACAGCCGCCGCCGCTGCCGACACGCTCATGAAGTATGCGCGGGCCGCAATGTTCGAGGCTCGATCGCGCGGAGGAGATTCGATTTTCCTCGCCGATCCCGCCTTGCAGGAGCGAGCCGCGCAGCGGCACCGCATCGAATCTGCCCTCCTGCGCGGGCTGCGGCAGGATGAGTTTCGCGTTGTTTTTCAACCCCAATTTAAGGTGTCGACGGGCAAACTGGTTCGCTTTGAGGCGCTGTGTCGCTGGAACAGCTCGGAACTGGGCCCCATTCCTCCCGACCGCTTCATTCCTATCGCCGAACAGACCGGGCTCATCTCCGAGATTGGCCGCCGCATCATGCACGAAGCACTCCGTCAGGCTAAGACATGGACGGACTCGGGCAGGCGGATTGGCGTAGCCGTCAACATCTCGCCCATGCAGTTCATGCGGCCAGACTTTACCCACACCATCACCGAGGTGCTGGCCTTGACCCAGTTTCCACCAGAACTGCTGGAACTGGAAATTACAGAAGGCATCTTCATCCGCGATCTCAACCTTGCTGTGGCCCGCATTCGTGAACTGCAGCGGCTGGGGCTGAGCATTGCCCTGGACGATTTCGGCACCGGCTATTCCTCGTTGAGCTACCTGCAGCGCATGCCCATCGATGCCGTTAAGCTCGACCGCTCTTTCGTCAGCGACCTCACCACAGACGCGGGCACAGTCAGCATGGTGCGCTCCGTACTGGCCATGGCCGAGGCGCTCAACCTGCGCGTCGTGACGGAAGGCGTAGAAACGGAAGAGCAGCTCGATATTCTGCGGGCCCTCGGCTGCGAAGAAGCGCAAGGCTACCTGCTTGGCCGTCCCGAATCCTCTGAGATGGCACTGCGGCGCGTCCTGGATAGCCCAATACCAATCGTCCGCGTTCTGGCTTGAGAATCCGCCCCAAAAATTTCATCGGATAACAGAAGCGGGTACCCCACCTTCACCGCGCCTTCCGGGGTCCCCGACGACAGGTCTTCGTCGTTGGGGTGGTTGAGCGGTTAAGGTGGGATATGCCGAAATCGTTTGTCTAACTGTAGAGTTATCGTTTACTATCCGGCCTTATGAAGACACCTCTGCGCTCCGTCCCTCTGCTCCTCCTACTGTCCGCCTCTCTGCTGCCGGCGCAGAAAACCCCGCCAGATCCCCTCGCTCCCACGCACAACGTCAAATCTGCAGCCGAGATCGACCAGGAGTGGCAGAAGTCTGTCTCCAAGTACGACACCCAGCGCAACACGCTGCTCAAGGAAGCAGATCGCCAGGCCAATGACGGCCCCTTCCGCCCCGACTGGGAGAGCCTGCGTCATTATGAAATTCCGCAGTGGTACAAAGACGCCAAGTTCGGCATCTTCATCCATTGGGGTGTCTACTCCGTGCCCAGCGCGGAGAGCGAGTGGTATCCACGCAACATGTACAAGCCCGAAGAAGGCGCGTACAAAGACTTCCAGAAACGCTTCGCCTCAAATGATCCCGCCCAGAAGGATGCTCTGGGCTACAAGGACTTCATTCCCAAATTCAAAGCCGAGAAGTGGGATCCCGCTGTCTGGGCCAGTCTCTTCAAAGAAGCAGGCGCGCAGTATGTAGTGCCCGTAGCCGAACATCACGACGGCTTCTCCATGTACGACTCCGGCCTCTCCGATTGGACTGCCGTCAAGATGGGCCCCAAGCGCGACGTCATCGGCGAACTGGCCAAGGAAGTACGCGCCCAGGGCTTGCACTTCGGCCTCTCCTCACATCGCGCCGAGCATAACTTCTTCTTCGATGGCGGCCGCGACATTCGCTCCGACGTCAACGATCCCAAGTACGCCTCGTTGTATGGCCCCGCCCACAAGCAGGTGGAGGGACATACCAACGGCGGCATGATGGACGACTGGACCTACGTCAGCCCAGCCTGGACAGCCGACTGGATGGCGCGCATGACCGAGCTGGTGGAGAAATACAAGCCAGAAATCGTCTATTACGACTGGTGGATCGGGCAGCCCAACTTCCGCTCGCGCGTACAGGAGTTTGACGCCTTCTACTACAACTTCGCCGCCGCGCACGGCTATACCGGCGTGGTCAACTTCAAAAACTACGCTATGGATTGGAAGTCGGCAGTGCGTGATTTCGAGCGCGGCCAGCTTGCCTCCATCGAGCCCGATCACTGGCAGACGGACACCTCCATCAGCAAACTCTCCTGGGGCTATATCGAAAACGACCAGTATCAGCCGCCGGAGTTCCTCGTTCATCAACTTATCGACATCGTCAGCAAAAACGGCAACCTGCTACTCAACATAGGCCCCAAGCCCGACGGCGCCATTCCCGATCAAATTCAGACCACACTCAAGGCAATGGGTGTCTGGCTCAAGGCCAACGGCGAGGCTATCTA